>Ga0181554_1000475_pt1 | contig 39988 bp, 36 predicted proteins | sample 011ome_16_FD_145602 | JGI IMG/M metagenome (GOLD analysis project Ga0181554, IMG submission 145602) | Coastal salt marsh microbial communities from the Groves Creek Marsh, Skidaway Island, Georgia - 011503CT metaG (spades assembly) | ecosystem: Environmental > Aquatic > Marine > Intertidal zone... | reverse complement strand
GACGCCTCGGCGTGAAAAACCACACCGGACAGTGCAAGCAAACTGAGTATGAATTTGTGGGCCGTCATTCCTAACAAATAACGGCAAAATGAACCAACGGGTTGCCTCTACAGGCCGAGGATTATGCCAATTGCTCCGTGAGCAAACGCATTTCAATCACCGGAGACATTCGCTCATGTAAAATGCGGTAAACGGAATCGGCAATGGGCATATCAACTCCGAATTTCTGGTTCAGGTGATGAATGCCATTCGATCCGTTGAATCCCTCAGCTACCATGTTCATTTCCATGATGGCTCCTTTCACGCTGTACCCCTTGCCAATCATCATACCCAAAGTGCGGTTCCGGCTGTGCGGGCTGTAAGCTGTTACCAGCAGATCTCCGAGGTAAGCACTCTCTTTGACATCGCGATCGTGCTGGTGAACTGCGGCCAAAAAACGCTTCATTTCCTGAGAAGCATTGGAAATCAAAACGCTGAGGAAATTGTCCCCGTATCCGAGGCCGTAGGCGATTCCGGAGCCGATGGCGTAAATGTTCTTGAGCACCGCTGCCAATTCTACGCCGACCACATCTTCACTGGTTTGGATCCGGATGTACCGAGTGGCCATGGCATCCGCCACGGTTTGGGCTATGTGCAAGTCGGGGCACGCTACGGTTAGGTAACTGAGCTTTTCGCGGGCCACTTCTTCGGCATGGCAAGGTCCAGCAATCAAGCCTATGCGCTCGTAGGGCACATGGAGTTCTTTGTGCAGGTAACGCGCTGGGATGCTGTGGTATTCCACCACCATGCCCTTGATGGCGCTGATGATGATTTTATCTTGAACGCGCTGCGGCTTGAATTCCTTCATGGTCGCATCCAGGTATCCAGAAGGGATGGCGAAAATGAGGATGTCGCAGGCATCAATCACCGCCTGCAGCTCTGTGGTAACGTGAATCCGTGAGGTGTCAAACTCGATGCTTTGGATGTACCGTGGGTTGCGACCGTATTGCTCGAGGTGCTCGCGGGTGTCGTCGCGGCGCACCCACCAATGCAGTTCATCGATGTTGGTCAGGAGCATTTTGGCGATGGCAGTCGCCCATGAACCACTGCCGATCAGGCCAAAACGGGGTTTGGAATCCATGCAGCAAAGGTAATCGAGTCAGGCGCTACCTTTGCAGACGCATTTGATACCCTGTTGCACAACCCTTGAACCATGAGCGACGACCTCCTGAAAAAAGTCATCAGCCACGCCAAAGAATACGGCTTTGTCTTCCCGTCCAGTGAAATTTACGACGGTCTTTCTGCGGCTTACGATTATGGCCAACTCGGCGCCGAGCTGAAGAACAACATCAAAAACTACTGGTGGACCGCCATGGTGCGCATGCACGAAAACATCGTGGGCATTGACGCGAGCATCTTCATGCACCCCACCACCTGGAAAGCCTCCGGGCACGTCGACGCCTTCAACGACCCGCTCATCGACAACAAGGACAGCAAAAAACGCTACCGCGCCGACGTGCTCATCGAGGAGCACATCGCGAAAATCGAAGCCAAGATCAACAAAGACGTTGAAAAGGCGGCGAAGCGGTTTGGCGACGCGTTTGACGAAAAACAATTCCGTGAAACCAACGGCCGAATTCTCGATCGTCAGAAGCAAATCGACGACATCAACAGCCGGTTCAAAGCCGCGATGGATGCAGAAGATTTGGCCGGTGTCAAAACGCTGATTGAAGATTTGGAAATCGCCGATCCGGACACGGGAAGCCGCAATTGGACTGACGTGCGCCAGTTCAACCTCATGTTCAAAACCGAACTCGGTGCTGTGAGCGGCGACAGCGGCATCATCTACCTACGCCCAGAAACGGCGCAAGGAATTTTCGTAAACTACCTGAACGTCCAAAAGAGCGGACGCATGAAGCTGCCGTTCGGGATTGCCCAAATCGGAAAGGCCTTCCGAAACGAAATCATCGCTCGGCAGTTCATCTTCCGCATGCGGGAATTTGAGCAAATGGAGATGCAATTCTTCGTCAAGCCCGGCACCCAAGGCGAATGGTATGAATACTGGAAGGAAGCCCGCCTGAAGTGGCACAAGGCACTCGGTTTCGGCGAGGGTATGCACCGCTTTCACGACCACATCAAGCTCGCGCACTACGCCGACGCCGCAGCCGACATCGAATTCAACTTCCCGATGGGATTCAAGGAGCTCGAAGGCATCCACTCGCGCACCGATTTTGACTTGCGTCAACACGAAGAACACAGCGGCCGTAAACTCCGGTACTTCGATCCCGAGACGCAAGAGAGTTTTGTACCCTACGTAGTCGAAACTTCGATTGGTCTCGACCGCATGTTCCTCGCAACGCTCAGTGCGGCTTACAACGAAGAGACCCTAGAGGACGGTTCGGAGCGCACCGTATTGAACATTCCGGCGCCGCTCGCGCCGGTAAAAGCGGCGGTGTTGCCGTTGATCAAAAAGGATGGGTTACCGGAGAAAGCGCGGGAGGTTTTGGCCTTGCTCCAACTCGAACACAACGTGCAATACGACGAAAAAGACGCCATCGGACGGCGCTACCGACGCCAAGATGCCATCGGCACGCCGCTCTGCATCACCGTCGACCACGATACCTTGACGGACAACGCCGTCACCATCCGCGACCGCGACACGATGACACAAGAACGCGTCGCCATCGCCGACCTCGCCGCTCGGGTGCACGAAAAAGTAGGACTCGCCCAATTGTTTGCCAACGCATGAACATGACCGACATCGACTTCCAAGGACAACGCGCCTTGATCCGTGTAGATTTTAACGTACCGTTAAATGAGGCGCGCGAAGTAACCGACGACACGCGCATCCGCGCCGCGCTCCCGACCATCCAGCACGTGTTGGACAACGGCGGTTCGGCCGTGTTGATGTCACACCTCGGCCGACCCAAAGGCCGCGACGAGCAGTTCAGCCTGAAGCACATTTTACCGCGCCTTGAAGCGCTGCTCGGCTGTACCGTGAAGTTTGCTCCCGACTGCGTGGAGGATGCCGCGCTTGACGTGACCCAATCGCTCCAACCGGGCGAAGTCGCGCTGCTGGAAAACTTGCGCTTCCACCCCGAAGAAAAAGCCGGTGATGAATTCTTCGCTGGCCAGCTCGCCGAGAACGGCGACGTCTACATCAATGACGCGTTCGGCACAGCGCACCGCGCTCACGCTTCAACTGCGGTCATTGCTAAATTTTTCCCGGAAGACAAGGCTTTCGGCCACTTGTTGGCCCGTGAAATCGACGCGCTGGAAAAGGTGTTGGCCCACCCCGAAAAGCCCTTAACAGCCATCATCGGGGGCGCGAAAGTCAGCTCCAAGCTGGGCATCATCGAGCACCTGATAGGCCGGGTGGACAAACTCATTGTCGGCGGCGGCATGGCGTACACGTTCGTGCAAGCGCAAGGCGGGAGCATCGGAAACAGCCTCGTGGAGCCGGAGATGCACGCGCAAGCGCTGGATATTCTCAAGAAGGCCGAAGCCTCCGGCACCGAACTTTTGCTCCCCCACGATACATTGGCTGCCGATGCATTTGCGCCGGATGCCCAAACCCGTGTCTTGGCGACGGATGCGATCCCCGATGATTGGATGGGCCTGGATATCGGGCCGGAAACGACGCAGCGGTTCGTCGAGGCGGTGCTGACCAGCAAGACGGTACTGTGGAACGGGCCGATGGGCGTGTTCGAAATGGAAGCGTTTGCAAAAGGAACCAACGCTGTCGCCGCCGCCTTGGCAAAAGCGACGGCCGAGAGCAGCGCGTTCACCTTGATCGGCGGCGGCGATTCCGTGGCGGCCATCAACCAAGCGGGCCTTGCGGATCAAGTCAGTTATGTCAGCACCGGAGGCGGCGCGATGTTGGAGTACTTGGAGGGCAAGGTGTTGCCCGGGATTGCGGCGATAAAGGAGTAGCGCTCACCGCTCCAATACCTCGCTCATCACAAATGAACTTTGGACCGTGCCGATGTTGTCCATGGCGGCGAGCTTGCGCGAGATGAATTCGTGGTACGCATCCATGTCCGCCACGTCCACGGCGATGAGGTAATCGAATGAGCCGGCGATGTGGTAGCAGCTTTGCACCTCCTTGAAATCGCCGATGTTCGCCTCGAATTCTTTGAGGTACCGCGCATCGTGCTGCTTCAGCTGCACGTTACAAAAGGCCCGAATTTGCATGCCCAGCGCGCGGCGGTTGGTTTGCGCGGCGTAGCCGGTGATGACGCCATCGTGTTCCAACCGACGAACGCGCGTAAAAACCGCTGAACGGCTGAGGCCGGTGCGGTCGCTCAATTCCTGCATGGAAGCCCGGCCGTTGGCTTGCAATAGGCCAATCAATTGCCGATCAAGGGCGTCAAGGGTCGGTTGCATTTGTTTTGTATCGCGGGATTCAGGCATCAAAATTCCGCACAAACGTATTGAACTTTTTGTTTTTTCCGAACAAATAGACAATCAATGCATCAATTTCAACCGTTTTGCCGAATTTGGACCATGGCACACCGCGAAACGATTGCACCGTTTGCCGGGCACACCCCAGCAAAGCACGAAGGCTCCGTCAAGGCGCCCATCTACCCCACCAGCACCTTCAAGTTCACTTCGGCCGAGGAAGGCGCCGCGCACATGGAGAGCGCCTACGGCGTCCCCGGCGCCGCCAAGCCAACCACACCCAACGCGATTTACAGCCGGCTCAGCAATCCGACGTTAACCGCCGCTGAACAGCGTCTTGCAGCATGGGATGAATCCGACGAAGCCGCCTTTTTCGCGAGTGGCATGGCCGCGATCACCACATCGTTTTTGGCATGGACCGGCGCAGACCGGCCGCTTTGGTTTTGCCCCCCACTTTATGGGGGAACCGACCACTTCATCCGCGAAATCCTCCCGCAAATGGGGGTGCGCGTCGTGCAAGTGGACGACCTCAGCCAACTCGACGCCACCCTCGAACGCGAAGGCGTCCCAGGCCTCATTCACCTGGAAACCCCAGCCAACCCCACCCTCCAGCTCCACCGCATCCGCACGGCCGCGGATTGGGCGCGTCAGCACGAAACCGAAGATCACCGCATCATCGTGAGCGTCGACAACACCTACCTCGGACCGATTCTGCAACGTCCACTCGAACACGGCGCAGACCTGCTGCTTTACTCCGCCACGAAATACATTGGCGGGCACAGTGACCTCATCGCCGGCGCTGCCAGTGGGAAGTCCGACGTCGTGGCGCGCGTGCGCGAGTACCGGCATTTCTTGGGCGGCATGGCCGACCCGAACACGTGTTGGTTGTTATTGCGCAGCATGGAAACCCTGGCCGTTCGGGTGGAGCACCAACAACGGGTCGCCGAACGCGTTTTTGCGCACCTCCGGCAACATCCCAAGGTCAGCCGTTTCATCAGTGCCTGGTCCGATGATTTACCCGAATCCGCCCGCGCGATTGCAGCCGAACAAATGATGGGCGGGGGCGCCATGGCCGCTTTCGAAGTTCCTGGTGGACGTCCTGCGGCATTCCGTGTGCTGAATGCTCTGAAGCATTTCCAATTGGCCGTGAGCCTCGGTTCGACGGAGTCACTCGCCGAACATCCCGCCAGCATGACCCACGCCGGCGTGCCCGCGGACGTCAAAGCTCAGTACGGCATCACAGAAGGCCTCATCCGCATCAGCGTCGGCATTGAACGACCGGAAGATTTGATTGCGGATTTGGATCAGGCACTGGCGCTGGTCTGAAGGGAATGCGTTAGTTTAGGGCATGCGCTTTTTCATCCTCATCGGACTGCTGTGCGGATCGCTTACAGCTGGAGCCCAAAACCGGGTGGAAGTCTTCGAGGACGATCGCATGCTGTGGAGCGATATGGTGATGCATGCGGAAAACGGTGTCGTGCGCGAAGGGCGTGATTGGCGTGGCCAGGTCATATGGACCACAACGGCGGGAAAGATTTTTGCGGGATACTCGACGAGTGCGTTTGACTTGGTCTACTCCGTGCGCGAAGGCCAATTGATTCAGGGCGATTCCCATTTCAGCGATGCCATCATGTACTCGTCCGAATGGCGCGGCGACGAAATCCGCTTGTACATTGGGGACAGCACGTTTCCGCTCGATTTGGTCTACACGCTGCGTCCGCATGCCTTTGACGATGGCGTCATTGAATTGTACAAAGAGGACAGCATCAGCCGGTTTGACCGAATCTGCGTGTTCCGCGGCATGCCGTCTGCAGAGGAATTGTATGCGCTCTTGCTCGCGCAGGGATTGCTCTAAGCTGTTTAGGCTACCGGCTCTACGGCTTCAACACGGAACTCGAATTGTTCCATGATTTGATTGGCCAACAGCTTTTCACAAGCCGTTTTGACCTGCTCCTCGGCCTCGGCTTGGCTCGCAGCTTCCACTTCCATCGTAATGTGCTTGCCAATTCGGACGTTGCCAATGGTGGCCAACCCGATGTTCTTCATATTGCTGGAGACCGCCTTTCCTTGGGGGTCCAAAAGAGCCGGCAACGGCATGATGTCAATGGCAGCGCGAAATGTCATGTTACGAGAGATGTTGTGCGTTACGTTGGATGTAGTAGCCTCCAAACGCGTACAAAAGTAACGCGGCGAGCATTCCCAACCCGAGCGCGCGGCCAAAAAATGCGACCAACAGTCCCCCCGCGACCATCGCTCCCAAAAAAAGACCCCGCTTCCGGTCAAATCCCGGATTCTTCCCCCATCCTTTCAAGTCCAACATCGGTCGGCGACTCACCATCCACCAAGGAATCAAGGTGCTTCCGATGAGTACGGCCACATTGACCGTCAACACCCCGCCCAACCCATACAATCCCCAAGAACCGTACATCTCGTATTGGGCCGCCGTGAGGGCGATGCCAATCCACCACAACGCGCCCGCCGGTGCCGGCATGCCGCTGAAGCCACTCGTGTGCTTGCCTTCCGCCGCCTCGACATTGAACCGCGCCAATCGGTAGGTCGCCGCCAAGGCCATCGTCAATGGCAGGAACTTCAGCACCGTCGGTATCGCCGGCGCCCACGCGTGCAAAAACATCACGCCCACGACGGCCGGTGTGACCCCGCTGGTCACCGCATCGGCAATGCTGTCGAGCTGCGTCCCCATGGCACCGTCACTCCCCGCCCAACGTGCCGCGATGCCATCGAACAAATCAAACACCTGCCCCAACAACCAGATCCCGGCAATCGCCAGCAAACCCCAGCCCCGCCACTCTTGCGAAATCGCGCCGTACTCGTAAAACGGTTCCCCAGCCATGTGGCCGCTGACCGAAGTTCCAAAGGGCCAAATGAAAACGCCAATGATGACCAACACGCCGCACAGCAAGTTGCCCATCGTCAAGGCATTGGCCAAGTATTTCTTCGCGCTCATGCTGCGAATGTACATTTCCCACGGTTCAGATGTAACCTCCCCCGTTCGTTTTCGTATATTTGCAGACCCAGCGCAACGCGCCGGAAATTTTGGTCCGATGGCCGAGTGGCTAGGCTCAGCTCTGCAAAAGCTGCTACAGCGGTTCGAATCCGCTTCGGACCTCCAACCCATCAAAAGCCCCAAGCACAAGCTTGGGGTTTTTTTGTGCGCAAAACTGATGCGCGAACGAATTTGTACACAATAGCGAATTGCCTTTATTTGTGCGCACTAACCCTTACCTCTGATTCATGGACAACATCGACACCGCAACAGATATTCTAATGACCCTTTTTGCTGGCCTCATCACAGCCTACTTGGTCATCGTCATTCCCATTGTCCTCATCGCGATCGTTGCGGTCTGGCGTGTATTCACAAAAGCTGGCCAACCCGGATGGGCCGTGCTTATTCCTTTTTACAACCTCTATGTATACTCCCAAGTCGTGAAGCGGCCGGGATGGTGGATGCTGCTATACTTCGCCAGTATCATCCCCGTCGTCGGTTCGTTGGCCGTATTGTTCGTCAGCATCATCGACAACCTTCGGCTGGCCAAACTCTTCGGGAAATCTTCCGGATTTGGCGTGGGAATCATCCTTCTCGGTGTTGTGTTCTTGCCCATCTTGGCCTTTGGCGATGCGGATTACGACGAAACCCGCGTGCTGGAAGGTGAAATGGTTTAAGTTCATTTGCGCGATTAAACGTTTGCGCTCTGCAAACGTCACACCCACATGCTCCGTTATTTAATTCTTGGGTCAGCGGTCCTTTCTAGCACCGTGGCTTTCGCCCAAACAGAAGGCAACAACGTCTTCGGCACCGATCAAATCCTGCAAGTCGATGTGACCTTCTACAGCGACGGTTTCTGGAACGAACTCTTGACCGAATACGACGGAGAACAGAATTACATCCCCGCGGGCATCAGCATCACGAGCCTTGACGGCGTCGCCCAATTTGACTCGGTCGGCATCCGCCTCAAAGGCAATTCGAGCATGAACCATCCCGGCGACAAGAAGCCGTTCAAGGTAGATTTCAATCGCTACATTTCAGGGCAAGCTTACGACCTGCTCAAGAAGCTGAACTTCAACAACGGATTCAAAGACCCCACTTTCGTCCGGGAAAAAATCTTTTACGACGTATGCGGGGAAGCCGGTATTCTCTCGCCTCGCGCCAATTTCGCCCAGGTCACCTTCAACGGGGAGCCTTGGGGATTTTACACCGTCGTGGAACAAATCGATGACCAATTCCTTGACCGCAGCATCGGCGACGACGATGGCATGCTGTTCAAGGCCGGTTCCAACTTTGGCCAGGGCAGCGACGAGGCAAGCCTCGTTTATCAAGGGCCCACTCAAGCCGACTACGGCGATGCCTATGAATTGAAAATGAACGACCCCGGGAATTGGTCCGACTTCATTGCCTTCCTCGAATTCCTCAACACTTCATCCGACGCGGATTTCGAGTCCCTGCTCGGCACACACCTCGACCTGCAACCCTACCTCCGCTCAGTGGCGCTCGACAACCTGTTCGCCAACCTCGACAGCTACACGCTCTCCGCTCGCAATTACTACCTCTACCAAAACACGACGCTCGGCCGTTGGCAATGGATCAAGTGGGATTGCAATGAGACCTTCGGGAGCTATGCCATGGGCGTGCCCGGGCCTATGACAGAACTCGACGTGGCTTTCGACGGTGGTAATTACGAGCGTCCGCTGCTGCAGCGCATTTTGGCCAGTGACGTGTTGCGTGCAGCCTACCTCGCGGAAATCTGCGACCTCCGGGAAGACTTCTTCAATTCGGCTTACCTCGACCCGCGCCTGGACGCCTTGAAAGCCTTGATTGAAACGGCGGTGTACGCCGATGATAACAAGATGTATTCCAACGGCGATTTCGAAGCCAATTTCGACAGCGACCTCGGTGGAGGCGGTCCGGGGGGCGGTGGACCGGGAGGTTCGTTATACGGGTTGAAGCCGTTTGTGGCCGAGCGCGGCAACTTTGTGGATGGCGCCATCGATTGTGCAACCGTGAGCATTCCGCGGGATGAAACGGCCGATTGGGCGCTCTTTCCGAATCCGGCGCATGACCAGCTCCACATCACATTCAACGACAATTCCGCTATGCACGCCCTGCAAATCTTCAACGCCACGGGGCAGCTCGTTTGGGAAGGCATGCGGTCCACAGGCGAAGTTGAAGTAAACGTTTCAACTTGGCCCTCAGGCATGTATGTCGTTACCTCCACAAGCAACGAACGCCGCGGGTCTCAGCGGTTCGTCAAGGAATAATCGTCGATCCCCGGTCAAACCGCCCCGCTTATCACCGAACTTTGTGCCACGGTCAGAACGAATCAGTCCTTTCCGCGATTTATTATTCTTTGAGTTCATTTGACGATTTAGGCCTTTGCGCAGAAGTACTGCAGGCCACCCAAGCGTTGGGTTATGAGACCCCAACCCCCATTCAATCCCAAGCCATCCCCAAAGTGCTCGCCGGCCATGACGTGCTCGGCGTCGCGCAAACCGGTACCGGGAAAACCGCCGCATTCAGCTTGCCGATGATCCACCGCCTCCACTTGGAGCGGTACTCAGGACAGCATAGGCCCATTCGCGGATTGATTCTCACACCAACACGCGAGTTGGCCATTCAGATTGAGGAGAACATCATCGGCTACACCAAACACGTGAAACTGTTCACCATGACGATGTACGGCGGCGTGAGCCAACACCGCCAAGTGCAACAACTACGCCGAGGCGTCGACATCGTTGTCGCCACACCCGGCCGATTGATTGACCTGCAGGAGCAGGGATTTGTGAATCTGAACCACCTCCAATACTTCGTATTGGACGAGGCAGATACCATGATGGATATGGGCTTCATTCACGACCTCCGTCGCATCATCAAGCACCTGCCCCGCGAGCGCCAATCGCTTTTCTTTTCCGCGACCATGCCGCCGAATATTTTGGAATTTGCCAGCACCATGCTGCGCGATCCAGAACGCATTGAAGTCGCGCGTGAAAGCACGGCTGCTGAAACCGTCGATCAACAGATGTTCTTCGTGAATCAGTCGGATAAACGCGATCTCCTCGTGCACCTGTTGCAGCAAGACGAAGTGGAAACGGCGCTGGTGTTCACGCGAACGAAATACGGCGCCGACAAAGTGGTGCGGTTCCTCAAGCGCAACAAACTGCGCTCTGAAGCGATCCACGGCAACAAGACCCAGCCCCAACGCGATCGCGCCATGCAGGCGTTCCGGAAGGGCGACTTGAACATTTTGGTGGCGACGGACATCGCGGCTCGCGGCATCGACGTAAGCGGCGTCAGCCACGTCATCAACTTCGAGATCCCGAACATTTCAGAGACATACGTGCACCGTATCGGCCGGACCGGCCGGGCTGGAGCCAGTGGCGTTGCATGGTCACTTGTCAATGAAGCCGATGAGCGGAAGCACATGTCCGACATCCAGCGCTTGATGAATCGGGAAGTGCCGGTAATTGAGGATCACCCTTGGCATTTGGACCTCGAAGACATCCCGCTTCGACCGCAAGGCGGAGGGCGACGAAATGAGCCGGAAAACAAAAACAACGGAGGGGGACGTCCCGACCGCCGTCACAGCAAGCCCGGCAACAAGCGTCCATTCAAAAACGCGGGCAATAAGCCAGGCGGAAGGCCAGGCGGAACCGGCAGTGGAAACTCGTTTCGCGGAAAGAAGCAGAAATTTCGATCTGGGGGTGCGGGCTCGAGCCGCAGCCAATCCTAGGTCGGCCTTTCCTCCTCGCTGAAGTGCGCAACTTCGGCCGAGGCATTCCCCAACCGCACCCGCAACCACGATTCCACGCGTTGCCGGTCGGATTCGTCCCACTGAACCGTGTCGTTGACAGCGGCCCATACCAGCTCTACCCGGGGCATGATATCCGCTGAATTTGTCGTTTGAATCAATCCCATCCGAGCGCTTTGAATGGCGGGATGCTGCAATTTGATTTCATCGCCAAGTGACGGAGGTAACTGCAAGAGCGCCAATCGGCCGGAGGCGTCCGCAAGTTCGCCACGCAATTGACTGATCTCCATATCCTTTGCAGCCAGCGTTTCGCGACCCTCACTGTACAAATCAATCAAGCGCGTCATTTCCTGAAGACCGTCTACATCCTTAGTGCTTTGGACCACAAGCAATTCCGCACCGACTACTTCTTTAGCCAACGCACTGCGCCATTGCTCCACCAACGATTCCGGAACAAATTCGCCAAGCAACACCAAATGCACATGGGGCTCACCTTCTGTCCAGATGATATCGGATTTGACGACCTCAGTGCCGGGGAATTTGGCCTGCTCCTGCACAAAAGAATTGATGCGGGAAGTCACCACCGTTTCACTCACGGTTTTGTAAAAAATCCACCCCGAAGGAATGACCAAGGCGAGCAAAGCGATGGCAAAATACCGCTTATAACGCTGTTCTGTTTCCGGATCCACGAAAGAGGTCAACGGGAATTTCAGGTAGCGTACCACGAGCGTTGTTGAGGTCGCAATCAAGATGGCGTTGATCAAAAAGAGGTAGAACGCGCCAAAAAAGTACTCCCACATGCCATTGGCCAAACCAAATCCTGCCGTGCACAGCGGCGGCATCAGCGCAGTCGCTATCGCCACTCCCGGGATGACGTTGCTCTTTTCCTTTCGTGAACCTGCCAGAATGCCGGTCAATCCGCCAAACAACGCAACCAATACATCCAGAAATGTGGGGTTCGTCCTTGCAAACAACTCGCTACCCGCCTCATCAATCGGTGAAATCAGGAAGTACAGCGCAGAAGATGCCACGGCTATGCCCGTTGCAACCCCCAAGTTGACCAAAGACTTCCGCACTGTGGCTGCGTCATTAATACCAACGCCGAGCCCAAAGCCCATGATCGGTCCCATCAACGGTGAAATCAACATGGCACCTATGACCACCGCAGTCGAGTCCACGTTCAGACCGATACTGGCAATCACAATGGAGAATACCAAAATCCAAACGTTGAATCCGCGGAACTCGATGTCCTTTTTGATTCCTTCAATGGTCGCTTCTGGTTCCGCGAGATCCCGGATTTGCAGACGGTCGATAACGAGCGGCCGCAGAATGGCCAAAATGCGCTTCCAAGGAGCAGGGTTAGTGGAAGTGGTCATGAATAATGGGGGAAATTTCAAAAAACCCCGAGTGATGAATCACTCGGGGTCAAATCCAAAATCAATTCAAATTCATCAAAAAATCAACCTCATCGAGCGATCGAAATCAACTGCGATTCGGTTCCAATTTGCACAACATACGTACCAGTAGAAAGGTTACTCAAGTCGACTGAAAAACGACCGTCAATCCCCACCAAGGGCCACTGCCGAACGATGCGTCCGTCCAAAGTATAGAGCGAACAGAACGGCGCGGGTTTCGTGAACGCAATGGTCGCCAGTCCGCTGGTCGGATTTGGATACACCGTAAAGGTATCGGCCTCAACAACCTCATTCACACCAACAACCGGCTCCGTCAATCCCAAAGCAGCCGCCATGCGTGGCGCCGTGTAGCCTTGAATGATGTCCAACCAAGGCGACGCTTCTTCCACGCCCATGGTCGGATTCATCATGAGGCCATTGGCGGCAATGTTGGATCCATTTGCAGAATCGACCGCTTGGGTCACTGCCACATCCCACCATTGCCAAGGTGACGAATCAAAAGGCTCCGATGGTGCTCCGTCCACGTAATTGTTCAAGACCGGGTACAATCCGTCCATGCCGTCGTTCAGGGCATTCGCTGCCAATGAAACGTCGTCTGCCAAATTCAAGCTTTGGAACACGTCGTTGTTATTCGGTGCAGCTTGGGCGTTGATGAGCGTGTGGAAGTCGTAGGCTCCTGTTGCTTCAATCACCGGTTCGTTGGTCGTCGGGACCACAACCACACCGGTTGTGTACGGCGCGAACTGATCATGTGGACAATGGAAACTCACCATCGGCACATCACCTGCGTCCAACCATTCGGCCGAACCCATGGCACCGCCCATGTTCATTTGGAAGTTGAACTCGGAGCTGTATTCTGGGTAATGGCCCACACACAACTGCGTTCCGTCAGGTGCGAACCCGTCTTGCTTTGCCTCGGGGTCGCCGTTGATGGCCTCGATGACCATGGGGATGTAGGATCCGTCACCCGGATCGTACCAGAAGCTCGCAATGGGATCGCCGGTATTCGTGAGGATGATGTCGTTGTAATCCTGAAGCGTGGCGGAAGCTAACGTGATGTATCCACCTGTACCATCACCGAACATCGCCACTTTATCGGGGTCGATGCCATACTCGTTGCCCATCTCCGCTGCATTCATACGGAAGTAACGGGCAGCCGTACGCGCGTCTTGCACCCCGCGATAGGCTGCGTTGATCAATTGGTACGTGCGTTCCACCTGAGTGCCCGCCAGCGGATTCCATCCCAAGCGGTAATCGACAGAAGCCGTTACATATCCCATGCGCGCGAAGCGCTCGCACAAGGAAACAATGCTGCTGTCCTTGCGTGTACCCAGCGCCGATCCGTTGAGGTACTGCGGTAAAAAATTGCCTGTGTGGAACATCAGAATGAGCGGACGGCTGTCCAACGTATCACCCGCAGGCTCGTAGACATCCATAAACTGAGTCATCGCCATCGGCGGCAAACCTTGCAATGCTGTAATGACCGTGATGTTGGAAGCATACTCGACATCCTCCGTGACCACCACCTCGTCGAACACTTCGTCCAGGTATCGCTCCTGTGCTTGCAAGCTGCAGACGGCAGCCAACATCATAAAAGTAAAAATCCGTTTCATGGGCAAATTTTATTTCGTTTGGAAGCAAGTTAGCGGGTCAAGTCAAGGGGATTCGTTTGATTTCCTAAAAGCTATGAACCATGGTTATCAACAATTTGAAGGCTGCTCTCGGATGAAATTTTGACACGAAAGAGACGAATCTGATGCGCTTTGGCGTTTGACCGTCGAATAAATTCCTATTTTTCAGCATGCAAATTTCCATCCGCCCTACCGCATTGTCTTTCGCTTTGATTTGCTGGACCATGTTGGCCTTTACCTCCGAGTCCACCGCTCAAAATGAAGCGGTGAAATCCCCTGAAGTCATGCCTGTCTTGAATTCCTGTGCCGGAATCGAAGACCGAACGGAACGCGAGACTTGCAGCAACCAAAGCATCATGGAACACGTGATGAACAAGTTGATTTACCCTGAAGACGCAAAAGCTGCAGGAATCGAAGGAACGGTATTCGTTCGATTCATCGTGGACAAAACAGGACAAGTCGCCGAAGCCAAAGTCGTGAAGGGACCCGAAGAGTTATCCAAATCCGCCGTTCGGGTGGTGAGTGAATTGCCCGGATTTACTCCAGGCTTGCAAGATGGAAAACCTGTGAATGTCGAATTCGTTTTGCCGATTCGGTTCGCGCTTTCTGAGTAGGCAAGCTCCACTTACATTTTGGCCTGACTATTGCACCTTTGCAATCCATGGATTCACGTCGCATTCTCATCCTCGTATCCGCCGTGTTGGCGTTTTTGTGCCTCTTTTTAGGCTTGCAACTTTATCAGAAATCGGAAACAATCGAAGCGGTTGAAACGGATAACGCTTCCTTGACACTGGAACGGGATCAAGTATTGTTTGACCTGGAGAAATTGCGTTTCAGCTATGACACCCTCTCCACCGAAAACGCCCTCATGCTGGCAGAAATCGCGGACCAGCGGACGCAAATCGACAAGCTCGTCACCCGAGTCAAAAACGGAAATTGGGAGCTGGGGAAGGTTAAAAAAGAGGCGGAAACCCTGCGCAGCATCATGAAAGGTTACGTTGCGACCATCGATTCCCTCAACCAGCTCAACCTTGCCCTAATGGATGAAAACGACCAGATGCGCGCTCGGGTCGAAGCCATCCAAGAGCGCAATGCCAATTTGGTTGAGCGCCAACAAAACATGGAGGAGATGATTGTTGCGGGGCAAACCCTGCAGGCCGCAGAGGCTTTTGCCGAAGGCATTCGCATTCTCACAAACGGTCGGCAGCGCCCGACCACCCGCGCATCACGCACGGACATGATCAAGGTGTGCTTCACCTTGCTCGAAAACCGCATTGCCGAGGCCGGTCCGAAAACCCTGCATTTGCAATTAGTGAATACGGCAGGACAGGTGCTGCTCGGCGAGCAGTCGGAAGCGGCCAACTCCGACGGAACCGCGATCAGCGCCACACGGACCATCGACTACAACAACGACCGGGTAGAGGCGTGCATTTTTTACATTCCCTCAAGCCCACTGCCGGAAGGGGTGTACGCCATTCAAATCCTGGAAGGGAACGAAGCCATCGGCTCCGTCGAATTGGTTTTGGACTAACCGCAGCGGTTTACCAGCGTGGACAGCTGTTGCACCGGCGCTGTTCATTGCGATGCGACCCCCCAATGAGATATCCCACAGCAAATGCGCCTTCCACAAACCGGATGGATTGTTCAGCGCCTGCATCTGTCGCGCCTTGAATGCGGATCCATGGCAACGTCACCGCCCCCGCCTGGCCCGTGACTTGGGCAAAAAATCGACGATGAAATCGCGCGCGGAATCCTAGGTGGATACCCACTCCCAATCCTGAAATGTGCTGGTTGTTCTTTACGCGCTCACCTGCCCAACGAAAATCCGAGCTGCATACCACAAGCCCTGCGCCTGCAGCCTCGAAGGCCCGAAGCGCAAATTCGCCGTTGCGTGATTCCCACAGTGGATGCTCGTGCTCCGCGCTGAATCGGACAAAGTTCATGCCGTCGCTGTGCTCCAAATTGAACCCAGGACCCCAGTACAAGGAATCCCCATCCAAGACCAATTGCTGAGTTTCCGGCGCTTCATCGATGAAATCATGCGCAGACGCGAAGCCGTCTGCCAACACCCATTGCTTTTTGAGTTTGTATTTCATGTGATCCCAGCCCGCCGACACCCACCAATTTTGAGCCACGCGTTTGCCAAACCGCGCGTTGAATTGCGGAATGGTGAAAAGACCGGGATGAAAGTAGACTTTCGCTTGGAAGCGCTCCGGCATGTCGTTTGCCTGGGCATCATGCAAGGTCAAATCAAATGGCGTTCCAGCACTGTTAACGCCCCACATGTGCACCGTGGATTCCGCGTACGCCGAGCGATTGTATCCCCACGTCACATACCACTCTTGCTCTTCGGCCGATTGCTGTGCTTGAAGCGCCGGAATCAGCGACAAAACGCACACACAAATTCCACACCACCGCTCAAAAATCATGGCGCGAAGGTAGCGCGTTCCGGACCTTCTTTGAACGATGAATACAACGGAACGCGGACGCTGGGGAGAAACGCTGGCAGTCATTCACTTAGAGAATCGAAATACGCGTGTATTGGCGCGAAATTGGCGCTGGGGTCGGTCGGAAATCGATTTGGTCGGTCGATGCCAAGACACGTGGGTATTCATTGAAGTCAAAGTGCGAAAACGTGGCTTCATTGCCCAAGCGATTGAGGCCGTAGACTCCGCCAAACAGCGCCGTATTGCCGCTGCCGCGCATCATTTCCTCAGGCACCATGATATCGATGCCAAACACATTCGTTTCGACATCATCAGCATCGAATACGCTCAAAATTTCCGTCGAATCCAACACATTGAAGATGCATTCGTTTGCCTCCCGTGATGCGGTATCTTTGAGGCATGAAAAAACCCGCCTCTTCTGGTCGTTCAAATGCGCGAGCCGGTTCACGCACAGGCGCGCGATCGGATTCGCAATCGGGAACGCGTTCCGGAGCTGATTCATCACGCGGCAAGCGCAAATCAGGTCCGGCCCGAAAGGATTTCCGTCCCCATGGAAAAGGTCCTGCGCCACACAAAAAACCGTTGGGTCAAGCAGGCGGTCCCCTTCGCCTCAATCGCTACATCGCCAATGCCGGGGTTTGCTCACGTCGAGAAGCGGATACCCTCATCGAATCCGGCGTGGTTACTGTCAACGGTGAAATCGTCGTTCAAATGGGCTACAAGGTCAATGCAGGGGACACCGTTCAAGTGGGAGGCACGTCCATACGACCGGAAACAAAGCGATACGTTTTATTGAACAAACCCAAGGGTTTTGGGACTTCCCCAGGCGATGCCCGAGCGCGCCGTGGAGTACTGGAATTGGTGGGCAAAGCGTGCAAAGAAGAAATCCGATCCATCGACAAGCTCGATCGCGAGAGCACTGGATTGATGCTGTTCACGAACGATGAAGAGCTCATGGTTCGCATGAATCACCCCACCTCGGGTGCGGCTAGGCTGTATCACGTGGTGCTCGGAGAACGCGTGCAGCAAGCGCATTTAGACGAATTGAAAAAAGGTTTTGTCCTCGACAAGGGATTCGTTCGCGCAGAAGAAGCAGAATTTGCCAACGAGGAACGCAACCAAATCGGCCTCAAAGTCGTATCGAGTCGAAGCCGGATTGCGCGGCGGATGCTGGAGCAATTGGGCTATCATGTGATCAAAGTGGACCGGGTGACCTTGGGACCTTTGACCAAAAAAGATGTCCCTCGCGGAAGCTTTCGCCATTTGACAGTTTCCGAAATTAACTTGCTCCGAATGAGCTGCTGAATAAGCGAACCATGGCCGAAAGTCTCGTCATCATCCCCACGTATAACGAAATCGAGAACATCCATCGGATGCTCGATACGGTCATGAACCTGCCTTCGCCTTTCCATGTGCTCATCGTCGACGACGGATCCCCTGATGGAACCGCCAACGCGGTGAAAGAAGCACAGCAACAACAGCCCGACCGGATTCATTTGCTCGAACGTTCGGGAAAGCTGGGGCTCGGAACCGCCTATATCGCAGGTTTTCGTTGGGCCATGGAGCGCGGCTACGAGCTCATTTACGAGATGGACTGTGATTTCTCCCACAACCCCAACGACCTCGAGCGCCTGCGCCAAGCATGCCTCGATGGGGCGGATGTTGCCGTGGGTTCGCGCTACGTGCGCGGCGGCAAAGTCAGCAATTGGCCGGTGGGGCGCATCCTCATGAGTTATTTCGCTTCCGTTTACGTGAATACGGTGCTATGGTTGGGGGTGCGTGACAGCACCGCCGGCTTTAAATGTTACAGAACGCGCGTGCTGCAAACCATCGATTTGGACCGCATTCGATTCATCGGATATGCCTTCCAAATTGAGATGAAGTACAATGCAAGAAGGTTGGGCTTTCGCATCGCCGAAGTGCCCATTACCTTTGTCGATCGGGAGTTTGGAACGAGCAAAATGAGCATGAACATTTTCCGGGAAGCATTTCTCGGAGTGCTCCAAATGCGGTTCCGCCCCATCAGACCGCGCAAACCGCACAACTAAAAGAGCATGTCAGCCACTCCGACCCGATTCATTCGCGCCAACATTGTCAACGAAGGAAACGTTCAGGTCGGAGATGTTCTCATCTCCCGCGATGGCACCATTGCAGCCGTCGGAGCAGCCTGCGACACGCATCCTGAAGCCCCTGAAGCTGTACAAATCGATTGCGAAGGCTTGTGGCTCATGCCCGGGGCCATTGATGATCAAGTCCATTTTCGCGAACCCGGCCTCACCCACAAAGGAGAAATCGCAACCGAATCGGCGGCGGCGGCGGCCGGCGGCATTACCTCGTTCATGGAGATGCCCAACACGGTGCCGCAGGCCCTGACTCAGCAGCTTCTCCAAGACAAATACGACCGGGCCGCCGAAGTCAGCGCAGTGAACTACTCATTTTTCATGGGCGCCTCGAACGACAACATCGAAGAGGTCCTGAAAACGGATCCGAGGCGCATTTGCGGCGTCAAGGTTTTCATGGGCTCTTCAACGGGAAATATGCTGGTGGACAACCGAACGGTGTTGGAGGCTGTCTTCAAAGAAAGCCCTACCCTGGTTGCGACGCATTGTGAGGACGAGGCGACCATCCGGCAAAACACCGCTGCCGCACGCGAGCGGTTTGGCGAATTCGTTCCCATCGGCCAGCACCCGCTAATCCGCAGCGCAGAAGCCTGTTACCGGTCTTCTTCCATGGCCGTTGAACTCGCCGAGAAGCACAACACGCGCCTCCACATTTTGCACATCTCCACCGCACGTGAAGTGGGCCTCTTCCGCAACGACATCCCTTCCCTTGAAAAGCGGATCACCGCCGAGGCGTGCATCCACCACCTGTGGTTCACGGACGCCGATTATGAAACCAAAGGCACCCACATCAAATGGAATCCCGCGGTAAAAACGGCGGATGATCGCGAGGCCATTCGCGCTGGCATTCTCAACGGACGCATTGATGTGGTGGCCACAGACCACGCGCCTCACACTATCGAAGAGAAAAGCGGTTCGTACTTCCAGGCACCTTCCGGCGGGCCTTTGGTCCAACACGCACTTCCGGCAATGTTGGAAATGGTGCATCAAGGCGTGTTGCCCGTTGAAGATGTCGTGAACCTCATGGCACACCGGGTAGCCGACCTGTTTGATATCGAAGGGCGCGGATACATTCGACCCGGGTACCAAGCCGATTTGGTGCTCGTTGACCCCAACGATTCTTGGACTGTCAGCAAATCCAATATTCTATACAAATGCGGGTGGTCACCTTTTGAAGGCACGGCCTTCAAATCGCGAATCCGTGGCACGTGGGTGAATGGCGTGCAGGTGTACGATGGGGACCGCGTACTGACCGAGCCTGGAAATCACGCTGGCCAGCGATTGACCTTCAATCGATGAAGCCATGAAAGCGCATTGGTTCTTGATTTTCCCATTCATTGCCGGTTGCAACAGCGGCCCAAATTTTGCGGAGCCTGAGGCACCCGCCGAAGTCATCCCACGCGATACGTTTCTGCAGGTACTCACCGAGGTACACCTCATCGAAGGCGTGCTCAAGCAAAGGTTCTTTCGAAACGATGACGAAGATCTTCGCATTCAATCCCACTATGCCGAATTATTTGAACGGTGGGGCGTCACGGAAGCGCGATACACCGAAACGTACGCTTGGTGGTATCAGCGACCCGAGGCTTTGGACGGGTTGCTCGAAGAGGTTGCTGAAAACCTAACCCAGCTTGAGCGTCAGTTGGTTGAAGAGGAAAACGCTACGAGTCCAGGGGCCTCCGTGCCGAGCCGAGCGCGTCCGTAACGAACGGAACGGTGCCTTCTACCGTTTCTTGGAGGGTTTCGTAACGCCATGCCACGCCCTTTTCAGCGAGCGTCCGTTCCAGTTTATCACTCGCGTAGGCGTGAAGTTTGTTCGTGGTCTCCACCGACTCTTTGGAAATGGGCGCACGACGACCGGTCAGCGCCTCGTATAACGCGCTCAAGCGCCAAGCCGCACCCATCATCCAACTGCGCAACGGCCGCTGCGGCGCTTGGACATTCAACGCTTGGGCAATGGCGTCCATCAACGCCTTGTATGAAGTGTTCACTCCACACAGCACAAATCGTTCACCCCAACATCCGTGGGTCGCGAGCAATGCCGTGGCTCTTGCTACGTCTCGGGCTGAAACGAATCCATTGGAACCTGTTGGATACCAATTCAGCCCCTTGTGCACCAAGGTGAATAACATCGAGGAGCTTCGGGTGAAGTCACCCGGACCTAAGACAATCACAGGATTGACCGCCAGCACGCGCAAACCTTCCTCTTGACCTCGCCACGCCTCCAATTCAGCCGCAAATTTGGAACGCGCGTATTGGCTTACATCTCGACCATCTTCGAATGGAACGTCCTCATGAACGGGTTCACCGGGCTTCCGGCCCAACGCCGCCACTGAGCTCACATGAACCAACTCCTCCACCCCCTTGTGCAGCATAGCATTGACCAGCATACGCGTCGCATCCCGGTTGATTCGCATCAATGCTTCTGCATCCTTCCGGTGAAAGGACACCAAAGCCGCGCAATGGTAAACCCGCGTGCATCCCTCAAGGACTTCCTCCAAGAAAAATCCGTCCTGCATATCGCCCTCGGCCCATTCAAGTTGCGTTGTCGCCGTACCGCAGGCTTCGAGAAAATGGGTCAATTGTTCGCGATTCGTCTCAGGCCGACAAAGCGCCCGAACCTTATGGCCTTCGCGCAACAATTCATCCACCAAATGGCGCCCAACCAACCCCGTACCACCGGTGACAAAAACCATGGGACGAATTTAGTTGGAGAATCCGCCCGAACTTCGCATCAGCCATGGCAAAATCCGAACACATCGAAAACGCCCTTGCACGCATGCCGCACCAACCCGGCGTGTATCAATATTTCGATTCGGACGGCCGGTTGTTGTATGTGGGCAAAGCAAAAAACCTCAAAAAGCGCGTCTCCAGCTACTTCACCAAACAGCAGCAACCCGGCAAAACCCGTTTATTGGTCTCGAAAATTCACGACATCCAATGGCTCATCGCGCCGACGGAATCTGACGCCTTGCTGCTCGAAAACAGCCTCATCAAAGAGCACAAGCCGCTCTACAACATCCAGCTCAAAGACGACAAAACCTACCCTTTTATTGTAGTCAAGAAAGAGCGCTTTCCGCGCATCTTCGCCACCCGCCAATTCATCAAGGACGGCAGTGAATATTTTGGCCCGTTTCCCAGCGTCAAGGTGATGCACACGGTCCTGGACTTGTGCCGAAAACTCTACCCCATTCGTACCTGCGCACTTGCGCTCACGGAGGAGAACATCGCCGCCAGCAAGTTTCGCGTGTGCCTCGAATACCACATCGGCAACTGCAAAGGGCCTTGCGTAGGAAAACAATCTGAGGGCGATTACAACGAGAGCATCGCCGCTATTCGGCACCTGTTGCGCGGTCATTTGGGCGAAGTCGTGCGGACGTTGGAGAAGCAGATGGCATCCGCAGCAAGCGAATTCCGATTTGAGGAAGCCGAGCAATTCAAACGCAAATTGGCTGCCGTCAAGAAATACCAAGCCAAAAACACCATCGTTCATACCGGCATCGATGATGTCGAGGTGTATTCCGTTGTTCAAGACGCGCGTTGTGCCTATGTCAATTTCCTGAAAATCCAGAACGGCACCATCACCAAAGGCCACACCTCCGAGGTGCGGCGTAAACTCGGGGAAGACGCGCGTGAAATCTTGGAAGCCGCGATTGTGCAGATGCGTGACAAATTTGGCAGCGACGCCAACACCATCTACACGCCCTTCGAAATCGAATTGCCCCTGGACGGCGTTCACCTGCACGTTCCGCAGCGCGGAGACAAACTTCGCCTTGTCGAGATGTCCGAACGCAACGCGCGATTCTTCATGCGCGATCGCCAGAAGCAACTCGAACAAACCCATCCCGAAGCCGCTACTCAGCGCTTGCTCGAAACCGCCAAAGAAGACCTTCGGCTGACCGAACTTCCCGTCCACATTGAATGCTTTGACAACTCGAACATTCAGGGCACCAATCCCGCCTCGGCGTGCGTCGTCTTCAAAAACGGAAAGCCCGCAAAATCCGATTACCGCAAATTCAACATCCGCACGGTCGACGGTCCCGATGATTTCGCCTCCATGACCGAGGTAGTCCACCGGCGCTACCACCGACTACTCACCGAAGGCGAACCGCTACCGCAGCTCATCGTAATCGACGGGGGTAAAGGCCAATTATCGCACGCCTTGGAGGCGCTAGAATCGCTCGGCCTCCGCGGAAGAATCGCCATCATCGGCATCGCCAAGCGCTTGGAAGAGATTTATTATCCCGGCGACCAGCATCCTTTGTATTTGGACAAGCGGTCTTCCACGCTCAAATTGATTCAACATTTGCGCAACGAGGCACACCGGTTCTCATTGGAACATCACCGCAAGCGGCGCAGTAAGGCCGCGCTGCGGTCGGAGCTCGATGACATCCGTGGCATCGGGCCCAAAACACGCCATGAACTGTTGGCTCATTTCAAAACCGTTGATGCGATACGCCAAGCATCCGAAGAGCAGTTGCTTGCTGTCGTCAATTTGAAAGTCGCACGGGCCATCCTGGATCATTTCAGCGACCACACATCAGGGAAGTAGGCGGCCTTTGTCTTGTGGAACAAGGCAGCGCGGCCTGAACAAACGATGGCGATGGCGCACCACCCAACGGTAGCCCATGCCCGTTGCCCACGCCAATACCGGGTGCGTCAAGCATTGCAGCAGCAACCGTGTTACTCCGCTGGTCGTGGGCATCAACGTGCGCAGCCCATCCACCTGAGCATGTGCTCGCCCATGAGCGTAAACCACCAACGATGCCAACGGTGGCTGGGTGAGTTCCGCGGGAAGAAGCCGGCTGGCCGTTACTCCCTGCAACGGGGCAAACTTGAGCTCCGGAGTTGTTCGGTCCCAAAGCCACATCACCGCACGATCGCATAAACCGCATTCGCCGTCGTAAAATAGGATACAGGCGGAAGCGACGCTCACGACCAATGAAACCGAGGGTCTTCCATTCCCGCTGTAAGCGCGCGGTACCCACTCACCAGGTCGGCGACGATTTCAGCCGCGGGCTGCAAGGATTTGATGTGGCCGCTGACTTGGCCGATTTCCAATTCTCCTCCCTCCAAGTCGCCTTCGAACATGCCCTTTTTCGCGCGACCCCGGCCCAGCAAAGCCTGCAGCTGTTCGGGGGACTGACCGGCTTGTTCCGCCGCGGCCACTTCCTGAGCAAACGCGTTATCGAGCAGGCGCACCGGAGTCAGGGCTTTGAGGCTGAGCCGCGTGGCGCCTTCCCCTGCAGCGACGACACGTTCTTTGAAGGCCTGATGAGCTGAAGATTCGGGTGTTGCCACAAACCGGCTGCCGATTTGCACGCCTTCAGCCCCCAAGGCGAACGCAGCCAAGGTGGCTCGTGCATCGCCAATCCCACCGGCAGCGATGAGCGGAATTTGGATGGCATCCGCTACCGCAGGAATCAAACACAAGGTCGTTGTTTCCTCCCGCCCGTTGTGGCCCCCAGCCTCAAACCCCTCCGCAACAACGGCATCTACCCCTGCTGCCTCAGCTTTGAGGGCAAATTTCACGCTGCTCACCACGTGGACGACCTTGATTCCGTGCGACTTCAAGTGCTGCGTCCACGTTTTCGGGTTGCCGGCGCTGGTAAAGACAATGGGCACACCGAGCTCCACGATGCTCGCCATGTGCTCTTCAATGGAAGGGTACAACAACGGCACGTTCACCGCAAATGGGCGGTCCGTGGCGGCTTGGCATTTGCGGATTTGATCGCGCAACACTTCCGGGTACATCGAACCTGCGCCCAAGATTCCGAGGCCACCGGCGTTGGACACCGCGCTGGCCAATTCCCAGCCGCTGCACCAAATCATGCCCGCCTGAATGATCGGGTAGTGGATTCCAAAAAGGGCGTTGACGCGATTCATCACTCGAATAAGGCCAAGTTAGCGCGTTCTGATTCGGCGCTGCGAACGTGGTCCGAAAAAAACGCGCGCGATGCTTCGGATTTCTCAGTCCATTGCTCGGGGTTGAGCGCCAGTGCTTGGGTCAAACCCTCGTGCCAAGTCTCCTGCTCCAGCGCCCAGTCCCACCCGATGCCTTTCGCCTCGAGATCTCGCCACGGCGTGCGGTCGCTGATGAGCACCGGGCAGCCGTGCGCCCAAGCTTCTACGATGGAGTGGCCGAAGTTTTCTTGGGTGGTAGACGACAACAGGTAATGCGCTGATTGGAAATGAGGGCGCAGCTCCGTCGGCGGTATTCCGCCCAAAAATCGAACCTTTGCGTCCGCGCTTGCGGCTGCAATGGCTTGCAATTCGGATGCGTACGATTCGTCCTCCACGGGTCCGATGAAATCAACCTCGATGGGACGTGCCGAAGGTGCTTCAAGCAATGACTTCAGCCCGAACGCCAAATTCTTCACCCGGTGAATCCGACCCACCATGACAATGCGCCAAGCATCCGCGGGACGTGGCGGGTTTGCAGGGGGCAAGGACGATGGCAGGTTTTGTGCCACCAAAATCGCAGCCGCTGGAAACACGTTCTTTATTTCCCTCTGCTCCTCCAAAGTGGACGCATGCCACAGCACCCGATCCATCCAACCGAATGTTCGGGCAGCGATGAGAAAAAGTGATTTTTTGAGCGGCTTGATTCCCAACGCCGCAGCACCCAGCATACCCCGGGGAGCAAGCACCACTTTAGCACGATTCGATGGGCGCAATAAGCGCAGAGGAAGCAACGTGAATGTTTTAGAATAAAGGCTGTTCAAGTGCACGACGTCCGGTTGAACATGGGCCAATATTTGCGTCCAAGTCGATCGATTCAACGCTTCCCCGTACCACACATGGTACGAACCGAACGCGGTATCTCGCTCAAGCCAGGTGTTTGGTTCGTCTACTACCGGCTCATCACTTCCCAAATCCCGGTTGCCCGTTACCACCCAAATATCGTGGTGACCTGTCAAAAACTCCGCAAGGTTCCCGGTACTGCGAATGGGCCCTCCAGCGCGGAAAGCCGGCGGAAACCAATCCACTGAGATGAGGATGCGTTTGCGGTCAGTGGATTCCATTGCGTTCCATCCAATATCCTAAGACGACCAACGACCAAATCCGCGAAAACGACCACCGCGGATTGCCTCCTAAAAACGCCTCCCATATGCCTTCAACTTCCCGGCTGTCCACCGATTCCAAATTGCTCAGAAAACTCAAACCCTTCTTGCACAGCGGCTTCAGAGAAGATTTCATCCAAACTTCCCAAGGAAGGGTAAAGCCCATTTTGGGTCGGTCAATGACCTCCCGAGGGAGCAAGTCGGGTAATGCGTCCGTGAGTAATTGTTTTGGTGACGTTGGCCACTTCGCATCGTCGTCAATCGACAATGCAGCAGCTACCAGGCGGTGATCCAAAAATGGCACCCGCACTTCCAACGCATGCGCCATCGACATTTGGTCGGTATCACGCAAAAGGGTGTGTCCCATGTAGGTCCACATTTCGGCTAAACTGACTTGAGATAGCATGGGCAAATTGGAACCTGCGGTCTTATGCGCCAAGGCAGATTGCAACCATTGAAAAACCGCATTTGGCGTCGTTGCCAGGTCGGGCGTGAGTTGGCGGATATCACGTTCAAGGAAGACTTGACGCGACAAAGGATATGTGTGCTCCAAGTCGAAGTAATCCCCGGCGAGGATGTCCGCCATTTTGTAGGCGGTACCTTCCTTTTTATAACCGGCGTAGGCCGCGCCAACCATTTTGCGGAGCCCCCGTGGCCAAGAACTCAACCAACGTTTCTCCCACATCTCACGGGTCCGCTTGAACACCGGGTAACCGGCGAACAGTTCATCTCCTCCCAATCCGCTCAAAGCGACGGTGATTCCAGCCTCTTTGGTCGCGCGACTCACCACGTAGGTATTGGGTCCATCACCGCTTGGATGATCCATAGCGTCTAATGCTGCCGGTACCTCTTGTAAAAACGCGTCCGGAGTCAAGCGAATTTCATGATGATCCGTGTCAAACCGTTTTGCGATGAGCCGTGAATAGGGGCTTTCGTCGAATTCGCCTTCATTGAAGGTTACGCTGAACGTTGAAACCCGCTGATCTGTTGCCTCCTTCATGAGCCCGACGATCGCGCTCGAATCAATGCCTCCAGACAAAAACGCTCCCAGCGGCACGTCCGATCGCATCCGCAGTTCCACAGCATCACGCAACGTGTCTCGAACGGTTTTTAAGTGCTCCTCTCTTGGTTTTTGCGTGGACGGATCTGCGGCTGCGGCAGCATCCCACCAACACCCCGTTTCCATTTCTTCCCCGTTCAATCGCAACCAATGTCCGGGCTCAAGCAATCGAATGCCTTCGACCATGGTACGGGGTGCGTGCACCGTTTGGTAGCGCAAGTAATCCACCAAAGCTACCGGGTCGTGGCGCCGTTCGACCCAATCTGAGGCCAACAAGGACCGCACTTCACTCGAAAACAAAACCGCTCCTCGGGCTTGGGTGTAGTATACCGGTTTGATTCCCATCCGATCGCGTGCAATCAACAACTCACGTTGGGATTGATTCCAGTAAGCAAAAGCAAACATGCCATTGAACTCCTGCAGAGCGGCCCGTCCCCAAACTTGCATCGCGGCGAGCACCACCTCCGTATCGCTGTCGGTCTTGAACGTGTAACTTCTGCTCAACTCTGCGCGCAACTTCCGGTAGTTGTAGACTTCGCCGTTAAAAACCAAAACGTCACCTGTTACCGAATCGATAAACGGTTGATTGGAAACATCCCGGGTGTCGATAATGCTCAAGCGTCGATGCCCCAACACGACTTCGTCCTCCTCCATCCAAACACCCGACGCGTCCGGTCCGCGATGCGCTATGGCATCCGTCATCCGGCCTACGGCCGCGCACGCTTCGGGAAACAGGTCGCGGCGTTCAATTCCGTAAATCCCCGTGATCCCGCACATGCTTAATCCTCCGAGCTTTTATTAGACTGTTGGATGCCGTCCCAGCCTTGCGCCTTCAATGGCGTCTCCAAACCGTTTTTGGTGATGAGCGTTTTCTCCGCCGTGTCCTCCACCATGTGACCGATCACGGTGAGTTTCGGATGGTTCCGCACCTTTTCGTAATCGTCTTGGGCGATGGTGAAGAGCAGTTCATAATCCTCGCCACCGCTCAACATGCAGAGGGTGGGATCGAGGTTGAAGTCGCGGGCTGTTTTGTAAGTATGCGGGTCGATGGGCAACTTTTCCTCGAAGAGTTTAACGCCCAATCCCGAACTCGCGCACAAATGGAAAATCTCGGAGGCCAGACCGTCCGATACATCGATCATGGATGTGGGCTTCAGCTTCAAATCCGCCAACTCCCGAACCACATCGGTGCGGGCTTCGGGTTTAAGTTGCCGCTCCAAGATGCCCTCGTGCCCGGACAAATCCGGTTGAGCCGTGGGTGCTGATTGGAATACCACTTTTTCCCGTTCAAGAATTTGCAAGCCCATGTAGGCACCGCCTAAATCGCCAGAAACCACGAGTAAATCCCCGGCCTTGGCCCCAGAGCGCGATACGGCCGCATCGCCATCCACGAGTCCGATGGCCGTGACGGTGATCATCAATCCGGAGGTCGAGGAAGACGTATCGCCTCCAACCAAATCTACGCCGTAGACCGCGCACGCCTTGTGCACACCCGCGTACAATTCATCGAGCGCTTCCACCGAAAACCGGCTGCTCACCGCAATCGAAACGGTGACTTGGGTAGGCAGCGCATTCATGGCGCAGATGTCGGATACATTGACCGAAATCGCCTTGTAACCCAAATGCTTCAGCGGCGCATAGCTCAAATCAAAATGCACACCTTCGACGAGCAAATCCGTCGAAACCACAACGCGCTTCCCCTCGGGATTCAACACGGCCGCGTCGTCTCCGATGCCCAGCAACGTGGACGGCTGCCGCAATACTGTTCCTTCCGTCAAACGGCGGATCAACCCAAATTCACCCAGTTCTTCGATTTCTGTACGCTGCATGCCTCAAAGGTACCGATTCTTTTAGCGACTCAGTTCGCCGGCGGCGCGTCTGACACCCGCAGCACCTCGCCCGTGAAATGCAGGTTCAGACCTGCAAACGGATGATTAAAATCCACCACGACCGAATTGAGGCGAAGCTCCGCCACTACGCCGATTACCTCATCGCCATCTTCGGTTTGCATGGGAACCACTTCACCAATATCAAAAACCGATTCATCCAATTCGCCGTCCACCAAAAACGCCGATTTCGGCACTTCAACATAGGCTTCCTCATCCTCTTCTCCGTAAGCATCCTCTACCGCCAATTTGAATTCAAACGAGTCCCCTGCACGCAGGCCGTTCAGCGCTTGTTCGAACGCGGGCAAGACTTGGCCCTCGCCCATCATAAAGCCAAACGACTCGTCCGCTGGGCAAATTTCAAGTTCTTCGCCTTCAGCGTCGTTTTCCCGCAAAATGTAGCTGATTTCCACATACTTCCCGGGAGCAATCGGTGTGTTATTCATGACGCGAAAGTAGGTCGTTGACGTAAATTGGTCGCATGCTGAACCGAAAACTATTTCGCCTTTTTCTGACCCTCGTCGGGTTTGTTCTCCTTGCCGCTCCTGCGGGAAGCCAAACAGAATCACCAACCGGCGAAGGCCAACGGGTATTCCGCACACCCCGTGTTTTCAATCCCGTGCCGTGCCACCATGTGCGCCACGCCGCCACCGAACGCGCCGACATCGAACCCACCCCGATGCCACGTTGGATGATGAATTACGACATGGAGCCCTCCATTGCCCGCAGCGATTCTTTTGATGTGCACACGTATGAATTGGATTTGGATGTGACGAATTATAGCTACCAACTCCTTGACGCGCATGCGGAAATCTCGTTGAGCGTGGTGGAGTCCGGTGCGGCGGATTTGTGGTTCGACCTTGTGGAGCTCGCCGTTGATAGCGTTCACTTGAATGGCGAGCCGGCGGGGTTCAGTCAAACGGAATCACAGCTGCACATCGACGCGCCGGATGGCGGTTGGTCGATGGACGCGCCGTACACGTTGGACATTTGGTACAGCGGCTCTCCTTACCAAGACCCGTATTGGGGGGGCTTTTATTATGTGAGCGACTACATCTACAATTTGGGCATCGGCTTGACGACGATTCCGCCGAATTTCGGCAAGGTGTGGTACCCGTGCTTTGACAACTTTGTGGAACGTGCGACCTATACCTATCACGTTATCAGCGCAGGCGGGCGCAAAGCCCATTGCCAAGGCCACCTGATCGGCGAACAAACACTCGCGGGAGACACCGTACTCCGCAGCTTCGAATTGACCCACCCGATCACCACCCACCAATCTGCTATCGCCGTTGCGCCGTACGTCGACTCCAACTATGTCCACACAGGAGCGTACGGCGAGATCCCCGTGCGGCTAACCGGAAAGCAAGAACACATCGGCCAAATGGTCACCAAATTCCAAGAGCTCGGCTACGCCATCGACGCCCTGGAATATTGGTGGGGACCGTACGCATGGGAACGCGTGGGATACGTGTTGACCACCGACGGTGCCCTGGAAATCCCCACGAACATCGCCTACCCGCAATTTATGGTGGGGGAAGGTTTGGTGGCCAACGGCGACCTCTTCAGCCACGAACTCGGTCACCATTGGTGGGGCGATTTGGTCGCACCGCGCATCCACAACCACATGTGGCTGAAAGAAGGGCCGGCGGAATACAGTTCGCACCTGTTCGTGGAATGGAAGGACGGCGAAGAAGCATTCATTGATGTGGTCAAGGACAACCAACTCTTTGTCCTCGAAGAATGCCACATCCAAGACAACGGCTTCCACCCGCTCTCACCCATGCCGGACGAAGAGATTTACGGGCGCCACACCTACTACAAGGGCGCTTCCATTTTACACAACCTCCGGGCCTACCTCGGGGACGAATTATTCCGCTCAGGCATGCAGTCGGTAATCGCGGAATTGTACGATAGCTATATGGACGTCGCGGACTTCGAAGCCACATTGGAAGCGGTCACCGGAGTGGACATGACGCCGTGGTTTGAGGCGCAAGTGCTGCAACCCGGGTTTTCAACGTGGGTGCTGGACTCTGCGGTCTCCGCAGGGGCTGAACAAAGTACACTGCACCTGCAGCAAAAATTGCGCGCATGCGAGAATTACCACATGGCCGAACCGCTTGAAGTGGCGGTGTGGGACGCCAATTGGAACCGGTACGACACGCAGATCGTGGCAAGCGGGCAATTCGATGAAGTGGTGGTCGCGCATCCTGGCATTGCGGACCCGGCGATGATTGCGCTGAACCCGAACGGCCGACTCAACCAAGGCCGCATGGACTTCATGTACACCATCACCGAAACAGAAGGTATTCAAAACCTGCCGTGGGTGGCGATGCGTGTGGGATGCGACGCGATTCCGGAGGGGGATTCGGCGTTGGTGCGGGTGGAGCACCACTGGGCAGCGCCGGACGCGGGGCCGGTGGAGCCGTACGTGGATGAACTGAGCACGACGCACTTCTGGGTCGTGGACGGGATTTGGCCGGAAGGGCTTGTGCTGGATGCGCGGCTGCAGTATTACGGAAACGACCCCGACATGCTGGATTTTGAGCTGTACGGCGGGACAGAAGCCAACGGATTCCTGGCATGGCGACCTCATGCGGGGGCGGCGTGGCAAGAATGCGAAGCGTACGAATGGCAACCGGGTTCGCTCGCAAACGGCGCGGGGTTATTCCGAATATTGGATCTGAAAAAAGGCCAATACGCCTTTGCCAAAGGCGATGTTTCTGTCGGAATGGAAACCGTTGCGTCCGAGGTTAATCTCAATCTTTGGCCCAACCCGGCATCCACCGAATTGACGGTTTCTGCCGACGCCGGTTTGGGCGGGCTGGAGGTTTGGAACACCGCTGGACAGCGCGTTCTCGCCGCTCGGCTTCCTTCCCATACCCAACAATGGACGATTAATCTCGCTGATTGGTCAGCGGGAACGTACGTCTTGCGCACGGATGCAGGAGCGACGCATTCGTTTATCGTAGAGTAGCGCGTCGTTGGACCTTGCCACGCCCAGCAAGCCATGCCTCCGTTCCGTCCGAGTTGAAGCGGACGGTGTAATAGCTGCTGTCGGCCTCGGTTTGCCACGTCGCACCGCCGTCGACTGATGTGCTGATGCCGGGAATGCCGACGGCCCAAATCTGCTGGCATTCAGAGCCCGGAACGTACTGCACACATGAACGGTACCCCGGCCCTTGGCCAGGTGTGGCTAGCGACCAAGACGCACCACCATCCTTGGTGACAACCTTGTTGGCCGCATTGTTATCCATGTCCTCCCAATTGCCTCCCCAACCCAACCCAAGCATCTCATTGCAACGCGCTGCACTGAACATGCCCGTCATCTGGCCGCCTTGAACAATCGGAGTCTCCACAACGTCCCACGTCCGACCTCGATCCGCCGTCCGGAAAACCCGGGATGCGAGCCCCCCAGAAACCACCCACGCCTCATCGCCCGAAACCACAACATTTCCGTTGGACGCGGCAAAAGCCGCTTCGTGCGCACCTGTAGAATCGGAAACCACAGAGGGCAAGGCCGCACACGGCAACAAATTCCACGTTTCCCCGGCATCCCGCGTAATCAAAATGCTCAAGCAGTCGGCCAACGGATCCCCCATGGCGATTCCTTCCTGCACATCCCAAAAGGCCATGCTGTCAAAGAAGGCCAAAGAATCCGCATTTTCGTAAACGACGCGCCAAGGTGCTTTTCCGGTTTCAGAGATGAGGTCGCGTTTGAACAAAACTGCAGGAGAAGCGATGGTCAGTGCAAATGCCGCATTTTCCGTGACGGCAATCGACCGAAAAGCGGGTGTGGTGTTGTCGGTCAATCGCAACGTGTCCACTGACCAAGTCGCTCCCTTGTCTGCCGTGTAACCCACCAAGCCGTTGGACCCCGCCCACCAAACATCACCGTTTTCTGCCACTGTCAATGCCCGTATACTGGCGTCAAATGTCCAGATTTCGGTCGGCAATTGTTGCGACTCCTGACAACCCAGCATCAGCGCCGCTCCGACTCCAAAAACCAAACCGATTCGCATCATGGTTGCTGTGCTACCGGTTCTTCATACCACGAAAGCGAACGTACGATGGCCTCGACCTCTCGCATGTACTCGCGCTTATCGAAAAAGGGGGCATAAGCATAGCCTTCCACTGTCACCAACTCTCCGCTGCGTTCGTCATAGGTGGTCAAGCTGTAGAATGGCCCGCCCATGTAATCGCCTTCCAATCGCCACAGCCCGCGCAGTTCTGAGGCAAAAGCCCCGTTGAACACCACTTCTTCGTATGACGGCGTGTAGCGCATCTCGGTGGTCATGTACGACCCCGGAGTGGGCCCTGAAACGTGTTTGCGCAGGGCCGCGTTGCGCGCCTTCAATCGCTCGCTCATCGTAAACTGATTGTCGTCCACATACGGCTCACGGTAAATGAAAAACCCTTGTTGCACGTCGTGGTTATCCCCACCTTTCATGCGCGTCAGTTGCCGATCAATCCAAAGAAACGATTCGTTCTTTTTCGCCCAACGCGCATCGCGCGGCACGGTCAACTCCAATTTTGCCCGTGATCCTAGCTCAGCGCGCATGACTTCGTTCTCATCCAAAGCAATCAATCCAGCATAGCGCGAAACTTCCTCTCGGTGGAACACACTCAGCAGTTCCGTCGCTCGGTCTGCAAGTTCAAGCGCCAGATCTCCCGAACGGCGGGCGCTGCCTGTCACGTAAATCTGTTCCCGGGAATACTTCTCCCGGTAGATGGAAACGGTAGCCGATTGGGTGTCCGCTCGATCCGCCAATTCCAACACCATGATGTTGCGGTGCGGCTTCCAAAATCGGTCGAACGACGCGGGCTCCAGATGCACCAAGTCAAACCAAGGTTCGAATTGTGGTAGCACTGGAAAAGGTTGATCGAAGATGGCTCGCAGGGTATCACCAATTTCACCTTCCCAAACCGCAGGATCACACACGACGACAATTTCCCCCGCCGCTCCGACCTTTCCGGTCAAAGCCGAACGTGCTCCTTCTTGACTGCCGCATCCCGTTGCGATCAAAACGACCGCGGCGAAGAGCACTTTAAAGCTTGCTTGGATCTGCATGAATGATGAGTTTTTGGCCAATCCGAATCATGGAGGTGGACAAATCATTCCACTCCTTCAACTGCTTTACACTAACGCCATACCGGTCTGCAATCTTGCCCAACACGTCGCCGCTCTGCACCCGGTAAGTCACCGGTTCTGGCACAAAAACAATGTCCGGTGTGCGCTCCGGTTCAATCAGCCGCATGCTGTCTTGGTAGGCTAAAAACTCAGGAATGGCCGTGTGAGGCAAGACCAAAGGCCAACGTTCAACCGTGGCAGGAACGATGTTCATCCGGTACATGGGATTCAAATGAGCCAATTCGGATTCACTCAGTCCCATGAGCGGCGCCATTTGGTCAAATCGAATCACTTCATCCACCAGCACGGTATCCAAAAAAGCAAAAGGCGGCGACTCGTTGATGGGGTAGATGTTGTGTTCCTGATGAAACTCCATCAGGTAGACCACCGCCATAAACGCGGGCACATAATTCCGCGTCTCTCGCGGCAAGAAGAATCGTATTTCCCAAAAATTTCGCTTGCCTCCACTTCGGCGAATGGCGCGATTGACATTTCCCGGCCCCGCGTTATAGGCCGCAAGTGCCAAAAACCAATCTTCATAGATGTTGTGCAACCGGGTCAAATACAGGCAAGCCGCCTCCGTGCTGCGCATGGGATCACGACGTTCGTCGATGTATGAATCGATGCGGAGGCCTTGGTGCTTTGCTGTGGCGTACATGAATTGCCACAATCCCCGAGCACCCGCATGGGATTTGGCCGCCGGATTGAGCCCGCTTTCTACCACAGGCAAATACTTCAACTCCAAAGGCAACCCGTGCCGATCTAAGGCTTCCTCAAACAATGGGAAATATGCCGGGGCGCGTCCGAGCATCGTCCCCAAATGTTTCTTACGCTTGCTTGCGTAAAACGCGATGCGGGAATGCACCACCGGATTCCAACCCAATTCCATAGGGGATTGGGCGTCCAACAACGCCATCCTCAATTTTACCTCTACCGTATCAATTTCTGGGGTTTCTCCCGATTCAAAATCCCGAATATTCAGCAACGCTGTATCCGTCGAAAAACACCAATTCTCCTCGAGGTACGCCAGCCAATTCAATTCGTCCAGACTCAATTCACCATCGATTGAATCCTGTCCAACCGTTGAATTCAATGAATCTGGCAAGGAATCCAATGGCGCTTGGCCATGCACTCGGCTACACCACAAGAAACCGCAGCACAAGAACAGTTTGAACAGACGGTACAGCGTACCCATCAATTCTCGCTGGAGCTGCTGTTGTCGTCGTCTTTGTTCGTCGCGTCCTTGAATTCCTTGACGCCTTTTCCAAGGCCCTTCATCAATTCAGGAATTTTCTTTCCCCCAAAAAGAAGCAGCACAACCAGTGCAATCAGCAGAATCGACCCGGGGTTCATTGCATTGAACATGGCAAAAGTTTTGCTCAAAGTTCGTTAGAAATCCCAGAAAATCGCAGCATTCAAGAACGGATTACGAACACCGTACACGGCAATTATCGATGAGGCGCACCTCGCCCACGTTGGCGGCGACTACCGCAAAAACCTCATTTTTCGATAGGTCTGTTCTGCAGGGTTCAAAGGTCAGGGCATTTACGATATCCAAGTATTCTAACCTTACATCATTTGCCTGACGAGCAGCTTCCGAAACCCTTTCCAGCACCATTTCAGCATCCTCTCCTTTCTGTATTTCCTGTTGAATCTCATGAATCCAACCTGTCAATTTCAGTGCGCTTGCGCGCTCGGATTCCTTCAATCGCACATTTCGACTGCTCAAAGCCAAGCCATCATGGTCTCGAATCAACGGACAACCAATGATCTCCAATCCCGGAAACTCATCGCGCGCCAACCGGCGAATCACAGCCAATTGCTGCAAATCCTTCTCGCCGAAAAATGCCCTGTCGGGTAAAACAGCTCGAAACAACTTCCTCACCACCGCAACCACCCCGTTAAAATGTCCCGCTCGCATTTGAGCCTCAAACGACTTCGTAAGTTGACCGTAATCAACTTCGTCCACCGCAAAATCATCTCCATACATCCCCTCTGCGCTCGGCATAAACACCACATCAACCCCGGCGGTTTCTGCCATTTCCAAATCCGCCTCAATGGTATTGGGATACGAATCATAATCCTTGACATCATTGAATTGTGTGGGGTTCACAAAAATGCTCAACACCACCGTATCACTCGAATCCCGCGCTCTCTCAATCAATGAGCGGTGGCCAGAATGCAGCGCCCCCATCGTAGGAACGAATCCAATCGTGTGAATCGAGTTGCGTCGGTCGGCTAGAACTCGATGCAATTCATCCGAGTTTATACAGGTCCTCATAAAGCGGTTAGATGCCCGGTTTCTAGCGGTTTTGCTTGCTTTTCGGGCGAAAATTACGTACTTTTGGTGTTCGTTCAAACCAAAAATCACTGCCGCCATGGAGAAAGCAAGGATACTCTACATCTCCCAACACATTGTACCCTTCTTGCCTGCCACTCAGATGAGCTCTGTCAGCAGAAATCTTCCGCAAGCGGTGCATGAAAAGGGACGAGAGATCCGCGTTTTTACACCTCGCTTTGGTAAAATCAACGAACGGCGGCACCAGTTGCATGAAGTGATTCGTCTGTCAGGCATGAACTTGATGATCGATGACACGGATCATCCCCTGGTCATCAAAGTAGCCTCTATCCCGACCGCTCGTATGCAAGTGTATTTCATCGACAACGACGAATACTTTAAGCGAAAAGCCGTGCTCAAAGACGGCAATGGAAAGCTGTTTCCAGACAACGATGAACGCGCCATCTTCTTTGCTCGAGGCGTATTGGAAACCGTAAAAAAATTGGGTTGGGCGCCTGATATCATTCATTGCAACGGCTGGATGACGAGCATCGTTCCGGTTTATCTGAAGCAGTTGTTTTCGAAGGACCCTTATTTTGCCGAAAGCAAAATCATTTCCAGCATTTACAATGAAGGTTTTGAAGGTTCTTTGGATGCTCGAATGGTTGAAAAGATGGTCCAAGATGGAATTGATGCCGAGACCGTTTCCACCATTTCAAATCCAACTTTCAACAATCTCAACGCATTATCCATTCAACATTCCGATGGATTGATCATCGGTTCAGAGGAACTCGCCCCCGATACCACAGAGGCCATCGAAAAGTCGGGTGTGCCCGTGTTGAAATACCACGGTGAGGAGGGATATGTTGGCGATATCAACAATTTTTACGATACGATTTTGGAGGGAAAGGCTGAGGCTGTCTCGTAATTGTTGAACTTCGCGGCATGATAAAGTTCACCGCAAGTCAATACGGGGCAGTCGTGGCAATGTTGATGGGGATCGCCGTCCTCGCGGGGTGCAAAAAGCCAGATACGGAAATTGGTTTGGAATATGCCGAAGATGACCTCTTGGGCTTGAACCAAACCGATACCATTGCACTGTATTTTGAAACCATTCGTGAAGACAGCCTTGAAACAAGTCACTTAAGCACGGCCGTTTTGGGGAACATGGAACATCCGTTTTTTGGGATGCACCAGGCTGGATTTGCTGCCCAACTTCGATTGAGTGCACCTGACATTGATTTCGGTGAAAACGCCATGGTCGATAGCGTTTACATCACCCTGCGATACACCGGCGATCAGTACGGTATTTTGAGCCCTCAAAATTTGCACGTGTTCGAACTTGCTGATTCACTGACGTTGGATTCGAATTATTTTTCAAACAAAACTTTCGCAACCACCGGCGAACCTTTGGAGGATTATGAATTTCAGCCCGTGGTTCTGAATCCTTCCGAAACGCTTTACTTCGGAGAAGATACCGTGGGGCCCGAGGTCCGAATTTACTTGACCGATGATTTCGGCCAGCGATTGCTGGATGCTGAGTCTGAAGTTTACGCCTCCAATCAATCCTGGTCTGAATACTTCAAGGGCTTGATGATTCTTCCCGATGCCAACGGGCCTGGCCAAGGCGCGGTAGGAATTGATTTGGTAAGCGGTGTCAGCAGAATGCGGTTGCATTACCACAACGACACCGATAGTGCCGCTGTTTTTGATTACAGCATCAATGCGCTGAGCCCGCGAAGCAATGTTTTTGCTCATCAATGGTACCCCCCTTTCCAAGCGCTTGACGAGGCTTACATTACCGCCCTCGACGGTTCCCAAAAAGCGGGAGTTTTTTCCGGTGCTGGACTCAAAACGCGGTTGACCTTTCCAGGACTTGTGGATTGGAATGCCGAGCGTGGGCCCAATCGTGCCGTTCACAAAGCCGAGCTTTGGTTGCCTGTTGACCCTGCTTACAACAATCCGCGATACCCCATCCCCACTCAATTGTTCATCCTGTCTGAAAACGAGGATGGTGAACCCATTTCCACTCCCGATCAGACGTCCATTGGTTTGACCATCAACGGCAATTTCGATGCGGCGAATAGTGCATACCGATTCAACATTTCACAAACCTTTCAGCAGATGCTCAACGGCTCGTTTCCAAGCGATAAGCTCTATGTTGTGGCTTCCCGAGCCGGTATCAGCCTCCAAGGAGTAGTGCTCAACGGCCCGGACGTGGAGCCGGCCTCGTCGGACACTACCGGATGGAAACCCAATGCACGCATTGTTGTGACGTGGAGTGAATGAAGTTATTGTTTAAATTGGTATTGTCATGTGTGGAATTGTAGGATACATTGGAGACAAAGAGGCTTTCCCGATTTTAATCAAAGGGTTGCAGCGGCTGGAATACCGGGGGTATGACAGCGCTGGCGTTGCGGTTTCAAGCCCGCATGTAGATGGTATTCAAATATTCAAGAAAAAAGGAAAGGTTCAAGATCTCTTGGATCACGTTGGCAGTGCGATTCCCAGTGGGACGGCAGGGATTGGACACACCCGTTGGGCGACACATGGACCGCCAAACGATATCAATGCCCACCCCCACACCGCTCGACTCGGTCGTCTCTCCATGATCCACAACGGCATCATTGAAAACTACGAGAGCCTTCGAAAGAGCTTGGAGTCCAATGGTCATGCCTTCTTGAGCGACACCGACACGGAAGTGCTCATCCACCTCATCGAAGAAGTCCAAAACCGCACGAACACCCACATCGCCGATGCCGTGCAACTCGCACTGAAGGAAGTGGAAGGAGCTTACGCCATATCCATTTTGGACGCCAGTGAACCGGATTTACTCATTGCCGCGCGCAAGTCGAGCCCATTGGTCATCGGTGTTGGCGAGGAAAATGAGTTTTATGTAGCGTCAGACGCAACACCCATTATCGAATACACGCAGAACGTCATCTACCTCGATGACGAAGAGGTGGCGGTCATGCATCGGCACGACGGACTCACCATCCGCAATCTGGAAAACACGATCGTGACTCCAGAAATCCACGAGCTCGAAATGCAAATCGAGGCCATCGAAAAAGGCGGCTTCGATCATTTCATGCTGAAAGAAATTTTCGAACAGCCCAACTCGATTTTGGATTCCATTCGCGGTCGCATGAGTGTGCAACGATCCGAGATCAAGATGTCCGGTATCGACGAGCATTGGGATCGTTGGGAAAATGCCCAGCGCATCCTCATCATCGCTTGCGGCACGAGTTGGCATGCGGGGCTCGTAGCGGAGTACCTGTTCGAAGATTTCGCGCGAATCCCCGTAGAAGTGGAGTACGCTTCTGAATTCCGGTACCGCAACCCCATCATCCGGCCTGATGACGTCGTCATCGCCATATCACAATCCGGTGAAACCGCGGATACCCTGGCGGCGATTCGACTGGCCAAAAAACAAGGCGCGCACGTTTTCGGGGTATGCAACGTGGTGGGTTCAAGCATCGCCCGTGAGACCGATAGCGGTGCCTATACCCACGCGGGACCAGAAATAGGCGTCGCTTCCACAAAAGCATTCACCGCACAAATCACCGTGCTGACGCTCATCGCTTTGCTTGTGGGTAAAAAACGCGGACACCTAAGCGCCCAGCGCTTCAATCGGCTGCTCGTTGAGTTGAACGCCATTCCAAGCAAAGTCGAAACGTTGCTCAAACAAGACGACCGCATCAAGGAAATCTCCAGTCGCTTCCAGCACAGCACCAACGCCTTGTACCTCGGTCGCGGCGTCAACTTCCCGGTGGCACTCGAAGGCGCCTTGAAGCTCAAGGAAATCAGCTACATCC
>Ga0181554_1000473_pt1 | contig 40090 bp, 36 predicted proteins | sample 011ome_16_FD_145602 | JGI IMG/M metagenome (GOLD analysis project Ga0181554, IMG submission 145602) | Coastal salt marsh microbial communities from the Groves Creek Marsh, Skidaway Island, Georgia - 011503CT metaG (spades assembly) | ecosystem: Environmental > Aquatic > Marine > Intertidal zone... | reverse complement strand
TCTTGTTGTTCGCAGGTATGGGTGCCATGTTTAGCACAGATGTCAGCGACGAGGATACATTGCCCGACGAAGAAGAGATCCTGCCGGACGAGCTCGAGCCAATCAGCCTTTAAGTTTTGATGCCGCACATGCCTCGGCTCTCCATCATTATCACGTTTTTCAATGAAACCGCCTTTATAAAAATGGCGGTTTCGTCCGTTTTGAGCCAGTCGATTGATGATCTCGAAATTATAATCGTTAACGATAATCCTCAGGTCTATGGGCCAGATTACTTCAACACTCTAAACTTAGCCGACTCCATAACTGTCCTGCACCATCCTGAAAACAAAGGGCTTTCCGCAGCGCGAAACACAGGCATTGCAGCTGCAAAGGCCCCTCTCATCGGTTTCTTGGACGCGGACGATTATTACACAACAGGGGGCCTCGGGCTCCAGTTGGCCCTCGCAGAGCAAAGCGGGGCCGACATCACACATGCGGGTTGCTATCTTACCCGCGCGGGCTCTCCTGAACTTGAGGTATTGCGCCGCGATAAGCTGCTGTTTCATACCGCCAAAACTGGTGCGGGCCTTGCGCATTTGGAAGAGGCGCAATTCATCACCTCGTCATGGGCCAGCCTCTACCGTCGTGACTTTCTCAATGCATCCGATTTGCGATTCGACGAGGAGCAGCCAAAATTCGAAGACCGCCTCTTTGTCCTTCACACGGTCACGGCCGCACGAAAAATCGCGACCCTCGGCGCACCAGCGCGGGTTTGGCGCCAGCGGGGCGGCTCTATTTCGGTCACGCCAACCGATGCCTATATCCACCGCTTGCAGGTGCAGCTTCTTGAAAAATGTATGGCGCATATGTCCCAAGAAGTCGCCTCGGGCCGCCTGTCCTTCCGGTTTGAGAAGCGCGAACTTTTCAACACCGTTGGCCGCCTGATTTGGGACATGGACATCATTGATCCCATCGTTTCTGGCAAAGATCCGGCCTACGCCGAATTCGGCCAGCGCATTGTCGCACTGTTAAATGACGCACGCTTTGGTGCCGCCATTTTCGATGATACGGTCCTCAGCCCCATCTCGCGGGTCGGGATGAAAACCCGCAAGGGTTTCATCACGCGCACGATGTTCTTTCATCTGCACAAGGCGCTGCGCGAAGGCGATTTTGCGGAGGTTCAGGCGCTCTTGACAAAGGCCAAAGCAGGCCCCGCAAAAAAAGCAGCCAAATCACCGCCCACACTCGACGTCGATGTCATTTTGCATCTTGGGATGCACAAGACTGGCTCGACCTTTATCCAGCATCACCTGACGCACCACCGCAACGCGCTGTTGGAGGCGGGTATATTTGTGCCCGGACCTCATTATCAAAACGTGCAATCCGAGACGATCCGCGAGGGGGCCTCTTCGGGTCATGCCAAGCTGATCTTGGGGGTGCGCAGTGCGGAAAAATCGACCATCTGGCAGGAACTGCGGCGCGACGTTGTGCAAAGCGGCGCAAAGACCGTTGTGATTTCCTGCGAAAATATGCTGTTCCCCATCAATGCTGATCGCGATGTGTTGCTTGGAAACCTGATGGACCACCTCAGCATGTTTCGCAGCGCCCGCGTGATGGCCTTTGTACGCAGACCTGACAGCTTTCTTGAATCCTTCTACAAGGAAATCGTCGCGAACGGGCAGCGGATGGGGAGCCGTTCCTTGCAGGAATTTATGGTCGATCACGCCGCCACGCTCACCAATCTGCCCGCGCTCTTTGCGCCAATCGAGGCGCGCATAAACGGCACCGTCATACTGCGGGATTTTGATCTCGCCGCCCGATCTGGCAAGGTATGGGAAACTTTCTGCGAGGCCTGTGATCTGCCCGAAGGGCTCGCCGCGCAAGCCGTCCCGAGATACCCCTCCGCAGGGCGCAATGGCACAGAAGCGGCACGGCTGGTCAACACGCTCATCGCGGAAAAGCGTCAGCGCCAAAGGATGCTGCGCGACCTGTTTCAGGCGCTCCCGCCAGAGCCTGACAAAATGACCATCTTATCGCCAACAGAACGCAACATGCTGATTGACCGCTTTGCAGAGGCCTCCGCCGCATTTTCTGAGGCCCGTGGTTATGCCCCCGACTACGCCAAAATGCGCAAATCTATTCCAAAGAAATGGGCGCCTCTTGAGGGCATGAACGGCGCAACCGTCACGGCGATTATGCAATCACGACTGCGCGCCGAACTGCCGCACAAATTATCCGCACAGCATAGCATCCACGATGAAGCGTCCCCCCCACAAAACCAGTCAAAGCAATTTGTTTTTCGGGTCAAGCCAAGGCCGTGGGTCGTGTCCGCGCTCAAGTGGCGACCATTCCGCTAAGCGCGCAATTCATCGCGCCTATCGCTGATACTTAGCAAGAGTGCTTACTTATCGGAATCTGCCTTGAACCCAAAGCCTTAGATCTCGGCTGCCTCATCAATGGTTGTCATACCTAAATCAGCAACATGACTATCTGGCGCCTTTAGGCGAGGCTCCTGCATGAGCAAACCCCCAACTACCACTTACCGCGCGATCCGCACCATGCGAGGCTCGGCCTCGGGAACGCCTTGCCCGCCGCCAATATCGTCGTCCTCTTCAACGCCAAGTGACATGATCACAATGCCCGTCTGAACGCCTGCCAAGACGATCCCGTTGAGCACAAAAAACACCACAGCAGCAATTATTCCGCCGTCCACAGTGGCGACCAAATGGCCGATGTTCGCCACATTCGCGATCAGAACGTAGGCCGTAAACACGCCTGCAATCGCAAACCCGATGATGCAATGAAAGATATACAACCTGACGATACGGGGCAGTTTCGCCAAGATGCGCGGATAGACCTGAAACGGATTTGTGCGTAAATCTCTCTTTATCATACACCTCCAAATTGGCTGACGATCGGTGCGAATATCCAAGCACAGCCCAGATTCGCCCTTAATATTAGAGTGAGAATCGCAAGCCACCAACTCGGCATAATGTCTCAGGCACTCGGCACGTGATGACGCTTTGGTCCCCACTCGTCGTGGTATGTTATACTGTGAGGAGAGAAACCGTCACCCAGACAAATCACAAGGGGATCGAATGTGCGCGTCTTGCCCGATCAGACGGCAGCAACCGTCTTGGTAACGGAACTTTTGGGTAAAACTTGCGGGGCTAATACGGCTATCGACCTCGGGGCGTTGCAGTCCAGACCCGCGCTTGCCGTTGTCCCCATCGCAGACAGGGCCAAGGCAAAACGCGTGAGCGGTGCTGCGGACTTAAAACGCCCACTCACCGCCGCGCATCACAGGCACAACGTCACCCGTCAGCGTGATCCCGTCGATATCGACCGCGTCCGACCCCATCATCCAATCCACGTGGATCAGCGATTGGTTGCCACCCTTTTGCTGCAATTCTTCGGGCGAAAGCTCTGACCCGCCCGCAATCGTATCAGCATAGCATTGGCCCAGCGCGATGTGGCAAGACGCATTCTCGTCAAACAGCGTGTTATAAAACAGCACGCCAGATTGGCTAATCGGGCTGGAGTGCGGCACGAGAGCGACCTCGCCGATACGGCTCGCGCCATCATCTGTGGCCAGCAACGCACGCAGCACGTCTTGGCCTTTGCTGGCCGTTGCCTCGACAATCTTGCCCGCCTCAAAGCGCACCGAAATATCCTCGATCACCGATCCCTGATGCGCAAGCGGTTTCGTCGCGGAGACCTTGCCGTCAACCTTATAGGCGTGCGGACAGGTGAACACTTCCTCGGTCGGGATATTTGGCTGGCAGACAATGCCATTAAGCGCAGGCGACGCGCCACCCTTCCAGATATGCCCCTCAGCCAAACCAAGGCGCAAATCGGTGCCCGGTCCCGTATATTGTAACGCATCAAACTTCTGTTCATTGAGCCATTTGACCCGCTTCTTCAACTCCACCGTATGATCCGCCCAGTTCTGCACAGGATCATCGCCGCCAATGCGCGACGCATCGTAAATCGCGTCCATCAGTTTTTCCTGCGCCTCTTCGACCTCCAAGTCAGGAAATACTTTCGCCGACCAACCCAGCGTTGGATAGGCCACGATATTCCAGTTCACCTCAAAACCGACAATCGGGTTCATCGCAGGCTTGGCCGCAATCGACGTCGCCTTACTCACACGGGCAACCTTTGTGGGATCCATCTCGGCAAGCAACATCGGATCATCACCCGAAATCGCCATGCGGGCCGCACCCGACTTGAACGCAGCCCCCATGCCCTCAAACAACCAAGCCGCAGCCTTATCAAAGCTGGCATCCGCACCATGCTCATACCGCGCCTTCGTAATCTCACCATCGCTGAAAATCGGCGTCACCAGCGACGCCCCCGCCTTATAGGCATGCACCACAATACGGCGGACCAGCGGCAAGGCCTCAATCGGGGCGGTAATCACCAACTCTTGGCCCTCACCAAGGTTCACACCAGTGCGGACAGCAACTTCTGCCAAACGGTCTAGCTTTACGGGATCAATAGTCATGGGAAACTCCTGTTAGAATTGCCGCGACCCTACGCCCTTGGCGGGCCGCGTCAACTCTCTAGGGGTCGGCCATCGCGCGACGTCAAACCGCAGTTACAGACCCGCGATACCGAAAACGTCCATGTAGACATCACGCTCGCCATTCCCGACTGGCACGGTGTCGCTATAGGACGACGCATAGAACCCGCGCACATTGCTTTCGCCTTCTGGCTGGTTGACACGGTTGCCTCTGAATGAGCCGTACAGGTCACCGTTGAACCGTAAATTGGTCGCGCCAACGCCAACGGTGCCATGATAATCTGCGGAAAAGTAGCGCGGATCGCCATCGTCGCCGATTTCAGAGCGACGGCCACCAATGTCTATTTGGCCTGTCGCATCGTAATAGGCCAAATTGCCGCCGCTATCGCGCTCGCTGGCAACAAAGTTATCCAGCGTGCCAGTCACCGTTCCGCGCCCAAAGTCTGCTTCGAGTTCAGCATCGCCGATCAGGTTAAATGACCGCTCACCGCCGCCTTGGCTCACATAGATATCTGTCGATCCCGTAAAACTCGCTGATCCCGTTGTCGGGAAATCGGCGCGGCTTGTAGCCGCAAAACTGTAAACTTTGCTGGCAAATTCACTGCCGCTCAACTGCGCGGCAGCATAGGCCTCTCGTGGCGTCACTGCTTCTGGCGGCGTCTCGACCGTCACAGGGGTCGACGTTCCGCCACAGGCGGACAAGGCGACCAAACCAAAAAGAACAACAGATTTTTTCATTCTGATACCTAAATTCGCATTAAATTTTCTAGACCTACTTACCCTACCATAGCCCCAAAAGATAAAGATCTATCCGAAACGCAGTGTTTCTATTTGAAAGCAAAGCCCATGCCCTCACTCTCCCCTGCCATTGCCCCCATTTTGCTGCTCATCGCCTCCAACGTCTTTATGATCTTCGCGTGGTATGGCCACCTCAAATTCGAGAACAAGCCGCTCCTGATCATCATTATCGTCAGCTGGGGCATCGCGTTCTTTGAATACTGCCTCGCCGTGCCCGCCAACAGGATCGGGCATCAGGTTTATTCGGCAGCCGAACTCAAAACCATGCAAGAGGTCATCACATTGGCCATCTTTGCCATCTTCTCGGTGGTCTACTTGGGCGAAACCCTCAAGATCAACCACGCGGTTGGCTTTGCACTGATCTGCGCAGGGGCATTCTTTGTCTTTAAGGGGCCACTCTAGGCCATTACTGCCAGTAAATGGCAGCAGTCACCCTTGAACATCGCGCCTTTGACATCAACTATAGACCAACACCAAGGGGTTCCTGCCAATGGCCTACGCACATTCTGACAAACGTGAGATCGAACCGATCCAATATCTGGCGAACCCCGCGCCCGACGTGAAAACCCGCGAGAAATTGGAGGGTGGCAAAAAGTTCATCCTGCACACCGAATTCGAACCCGCAGGCGACCAGCCAACCGCGATCAAGGAACTTTCTCAAGGGCTGCGCGACGGCGAACGTAACCAAGTTTTGCTGGGGGCCACAGGCACGGGCAAAACCTTCACCATGGCAAAGATGATCGAGGAAACACAGCGCCCCGCGATTATCCTCGCGCCAAACAAAACACTCGCCGCACAGCTTTATGGAGAATTCAAAGGATTTTTCCCCGAAAACGCTGTCGAGTATTTTGTCAGCTACTATGACTATTATCAGCCAGAGGCCTACGTCGCCCGCTCCGATACCTTCATCGAGAAGGAATCCCAGATCAACGAGCAGATCGACCGGATGCGCCACGCCGCCACCCGCTCGCTTCTGGAGCGAGACGATGTGATCATCGTGGCCTCGGTCTCCTGCATCTATGGTATCGGATCTGTCGAGACCTACGGCGCCATGACCCAAGACATCCACGTCGGCCAAATGTACGACCAACGCCAGATCATCGCCGATCTCGTGGCCCAGCAATACAAACGTAACGACGCGGGTTTCCAGCGCGGCTGTTTCCGCGTGCGCGGCGATAACCTCGAAGTCTGGCCCGCTCACCTTGACGACCGCGCATGGTCGATGTCTTTCTTTGGCGAAGAACTGGAAAGTATCACCGAGGTCGACCCGCTCACAGGCCACAAAACCGGCACGTTTGACAAGGTCCGCATCTACGCGAACTCGCATTACGTCACGCCCAAACCGACGATGAAACAAGCGATCATCGGGATCAAAAAAGAGCTGAAAATGCGGCTCGACCAATTGGTGAACGAGGGCAAACTGCTCGAGGCGCAACGGCTCGAACAACGCTGCAATTTTGACCTCGAAATGCTGGAAGCCACAGGCGTCTGCAACGGCATCGAGAACTATTCGCGCTACCTCACAGGCCGCGCCCCCGGCGAGCCGCCCCCCACCCTGTTCGAATTCATCCCCGATAACGCCATCGTTTTTGCAGACGAGAGCCACGTCTCCGTCCCGCAAATCGGCGGCATGTATAAGGGTGACTTCAGACGCAAAATGACGCTGGCCGAACACGGGTTCCGCCTGCCGTCCTGCATGGACAACCGCCCGCTGAAGTTCGAGGAATGGGACGCCATGCGCCCGCAATCCGTCTTCGTCTCCGCGACCCCCGCCGCGTGGGAAATGGAGCAAACGGGCGGTGTGTTCACCGAACAGATTATCCGCCCAACAGGCCTTCTCGACCCGCCCGTCGAGATCAGGCCCGTTGGCACCCAAGTTGACGACGTGCTCGATGAAATCCGCAAAATGAACGACATGGGCATGCGCACGCTCATCACCACGCTGACCAAGCGCATGGCCGAGGACCTGACCGAATACCTGCATGAACAGGGCATCCGCGTGCGCTATATGCACTCGGACATCGACACGATTGAACGGATCGAAATCCTGCGGGACCTTCGCCTCGGAGCATTTGACGTCCTCATCGGGATCAACCTTCTGCGCGAGGGTCTCGACATCCCCGAATGTGGCCTCGTCGCGATCCTCGACGCCGACAAAGAGGGCTTCCTGCGTTCCGAGACCTCGCTGGTGCAAACCATCGGCCGCGCGGCCCGTAACGCCGAAGGGCGCGTCATCATGTACGCCGACCGCATCACAGGCTCCATGGAGCGCGCGATTGGCGAGACCAACCGCCGCCGCGAAAAGCAAGAAGCCTACAACGTCGCACACAACATCACTCCCGCCACCGTCAAAAAGAACGTCGAAGACATTCTCGCGGGCCTCTATAAAGGCGACACGGACCAATCCCGCGTCACCGCGAAAATCGACAAGCGGCACGCAGGCGGTAACATCCAGACTGTTCTCGAAGGGCTGCGCACAGACATGCGCAAAGCTGCCGAGAATTTGGAATTCGAAGAAGCCGCCCGCCTCCGCGACGAGGTCAAACGCCTAGAGGCCGTGGAGTTAACAATCGCCGACGACCCGCTGGCCCGCCAATACGCCGTCGACAAAGCCGTAGAAGAAAGCAGCGCAAAGTCTGGGCGGAGCACTGGCGGCAGGCCTGGGCAGAGAGGCGGAAAGAGCCGATATGGGGGGAAGAAGTAGCGCTTTGGCGATGAGAAACTGAATTTGAAAGACAATCCAGTTGGCTAACGCGAAATCAATACCCCAACTCAAATCACTTTCGGATGCAGAACTTATTTCCGAGCACACAGGTCCATGTATAGGCTATTATATGGATGCGCTAAGACACCGCGGCAGTGCGTTCGTCATGCTGGCACTAACTGCCATATTTACGCCCATTTGATAATATAGGGTCGTCGCAGCTTCCGCTCACTAAGGACTGCCCGATGGACTACAATCACACGATTATTCTCACTATTGGCGAGAAACTTCACATTTCGACCTGCCGCAATTTTGCGGGCGATCATAGTCGGCATTTTGTTGGCGTTGTGATCACGACCCACGGCAGCATGGCGCGCCTCAAGGGGTTTACTTTCTCCTTTGATCCCAAAAGCGGCAACTATGAGAAACTCTCCGAAGTTCGCACGCGGATTTTCGGGGTTGAGGACGGGCGGCACACCATCAACGTCCTGCCACCCCATGCGATATTGGAAACACTTCAATACAAGGTTATTGATGGCCGCTTGATAATGACCGACGGTCAGAAATTCAGTATGGATGCGAATGAATTCAAGGCCGAGGGCTAACCTTCAAATCGAATTCCAAACGACATTTCCCTGCACCCATCGCCCTCGGATCATGCGCCCTTTGGATGCGATAAACGGAAACTGAACCTTCCAGTCGCGGTACCTGTCGTTGCTCAGCACGGGCAGGCCAGATTCTTGCGCGAAGGCCAAGATGCGCTCGTCTGCGACCACGCCGCTGCCCACCACGACAACACGCGACGCAGGCACCCCAATAATCCGCGCCATTTGCGCGTCATCGAGGTATGTGGCGCGCAGTTTATACCCGACGTTGGCGTCAAATATCACATAGGGTTCATACCCTTTCGCAATGATCGCCAGAATCACGCGGACAAGCACGACTTCGGAAGGCTCCCCGCCCCAGAACATCACGTTGGATCCATCCACGACGATACCGTTTTTGGCAATCGGCTCTGGCAGGAGCGCGGGCTTTCGCCCCCAAAGGACGCGCAGCAGGTAGATCGCGAGCAACGCCGCGCAACTTACTCCGAGAAGTTCTAAATCACTCAAATCAATCATAGATTGAGTGATAATTGTCCCCTCTGACACGCGCAACAAGAAAGGAGCCAGCATATCGCTGACTCCTCAAAATTTCGAAAACTCTTAAGTTCAGGCGCGTTTGACCAAGCGGATCAGGAACAGCAAAATCACAGCACCAAATGTCGCGTGAATGATCGACCCGATGATCCCGCCGCCAAAGCCAAGCCCGACCGCAGGGAAAATCAGCCCCGCGACAAACGCGCCGACGATACCCACCACGATATTGCCGAGCAGGCCAAAGCCAAAACCCTTCACGATTTGTCCAGCAAGCCAACCCGCAACCGCGCCGATCAGAATGATGACTAGAATGCTTCCAGTACCCATCTTTATTCTCTCCACTATGGAACCGCAAAGTCGCGGTTATGTAAGAGTAACACACCTGCGCGCATTTGGTTCCACACAAAGTAAAAAGTGCGCTGGGGTGTCCCAACGCACTTCATATACTCTTCTACGATTTCCTAGGATCAACCTTTGCCTTTCCACGGCACCATGATCCGCTCGACCCAGCGCATCAGCATATCAATGCTAAAGCCGATGATCCCGATCAGAATAATCCCCATCAAAACGATGTCGGTCGATTGGAACTTGGACGCGACCATGATCATCATGCCAGCACCCTTTTCGGCAGCCACCAATTCGGCCGCGACAACCGTGCCCCAGCAAACGCCCATCGCCACACGCGCACCTGTGAAAATCTCGGGCAGCGAGTTCGGGATGATGACGTGGCGCATGATTTGCCACCGAGACGCCCCAAGCGAATAGGCCGCGTGCACCTTGGAAATCCGCACGCCTGACACACCGGAACGGGCGGCAATCGCCATGATCCAAAGGGCCGCGAGGAACAGCAAGATGATCTTGCCGACTTCACCAATCCCCGCCCAGATAATCACCAGCGGGATCAAGGCGAGTGGCGGCACAGGGCGCATGAATTCCACAATCGGATCAAACCAACCACGGAACCACGACGACAGCCCCATCGCATACCCGAGTGGAATTCCGACAATCGAGCCCAGCAAGAAGCCGACGATCACGCGGAACAGTGAGAAGCCAAGGTGCTCGGCCAGCGTCGAGTTACGATAGCCATCATTCGCAATTTCGCCCAGACGTTTCCAAACCGCCTCGGGAGACGGAAGCCAGATCGGCTCCATCTGCCAACCGGCAGAAGGCTGCACGTTCAGCGTGCCTTTGGGCGTCATGGAGACCTGACCAAAACTGACGCTCACATTCTCACCCGCAACAATCGGTTTGCCATCAATCGCCGTTATCACAGCACCCTGATCGCGGGTATGGTCGTCATTATCGGCGACGCGCAGCAATGCGGAACGATACACGCCAATCGTCATGGAATCGTTTTTCGCAAAACCGTCACCGGCCTCGACAACAGGATTTGCCACATCCTCACCAACGGGATGCACAAGAACCGTCACTTGCGCATCGTCCGACGTGCCGTCTGGCAAGGTGGAGGTATAGGTAAACGAGCTTTCACCCTCAAACGGGCCCGGCACATGCATGAACCCTGGCAACAATTTGGAACCCGTAAACGACCCCCAGAGAACAAAAATCAGAATGACGGAAATCACGGAGGCGGCTGTATTTGAAACAACCGAGCTTTCGTCGCCAAAGGTGACCGTTTTCAGCGAGCTATAGTCATGCTTGGGCGTCAGCATCCGCTTGACGAAAGACCACAAAAACATCGTCGCAAGGATCAGAAGGATATAACCCGCAATATAAGGGATCGCGTAGATTACCGTGCTGAGCACTGCTAACAATTCGGTCCAGAGTTCACCAAAAACTTTCATGCGCCTTTACCCCCCATGATCTCTTCTTCCATGTCCCAGATCATCGACAAAATCTCCTCGCGTGTAGAGGCAAAGCGCGGATCTTTTTTGACCTCACGCAAATCGCTGTTCACACCCATTTCGGCAAACGGCAGGTTGTATTCTTTATGAATACGGCCCGGACGCGGCGCCATAACGATCAGGCGCTCACCCAAAAGCAGCGCTTCCTCAACAGAGTGCGTGATCAGAATGATCGTCTTGCCCGTCTCTTTCCAAAGCTTCAGAACCAGCCCCTGCATCTTTTCGCGGGTCAATGCGTCTAGCGCACCCAGCGGCTCGTCCATCAGAATCACGTCAGGTTCATTGGCAAGGCAACGGGCCAAGGCCACACGCTGCTGCATGCCGCCGGACAATTCGTAAACCGCCTTTTCCTTGAACTCTTGCAGGCCAACAACATCCAATAGATGATCCACAATCTCGCGCTTTGGCTTCTCGGCCATGCCCTTCATACGCGGGCCAAAACCTACGTTTTCGCGCACAGACATCCACTCGAACAAGGCACCTTGTTGGAAAACCATGCCGCGCTCTGGACCGGGACCATAGACCCGCTTTTCATTCAGCGTGATCGCTCCAGACGTCGGCGCAAGAAACCCCGCAACGATATTGAGAAGTGTCGTTTTTCCGCAGCCCGATGGCCCCAAAACAGAGAGTAACTCGCCTGCCTTAAGATCAATGGATACATCTTTGAGCGCCTGAACGGAGGATCCGTTAGGCAAATCAAAGCGCATGGAAAGTTTGTCAATTTGTAGTCCGGCCATGTACATACCCCATAATTTTCCAGAAAGTTATGCACCCGCTCGCCATCAAAATGGCAGCGCTGGTGATCAAAATTCTCAAGAAAATTTTGGTGCGGCGCGAGGTTCCCCCCGCGCCGCCCGTAATCTGCCAGATTACATCGCGCCTGCAGCAGCCAATGGGCCGGTGTTGACGTTGTCGTTGTAGTTATCTTTTGCCGATGGGATCGAGCCGGATTGCACGAACACGTCAGCAACACCTTTCATGAAGCTCTGCGCGTTGCCGCCCAGCCAAGCTGCGGACAACTGATCTTCAACAGATGGGAACACGAATGTCGCCATTGTCTCAGCAGTCGCATCTTCATCCATACCAGCATCTTTTGCGATCACAGGGAGCATTTCTGCGGTCATAGAACCATCGTTCCATGCTGCGTTTGCCTTCGCCGTCACGGCCAAGAACTTAGCAACTACGTCGGGGTTTTCCGCAACAAAACCAGCGGGTGCGGTTGTGGCGTCAAATACCAGAATACCCAGTGCTTCCTTTTCAGCGCCAGTCAGCAAGACGTTGCCGTGCTCTTTCATGCGGCGCAGCGCACCGCCCCAGCCGCAAGCCATGTCAACCTGACCTTGAGCCAGTGCAGCCGCACCATCCGCAGGTGCCATGTCAACGACTTCCAAGGATGCGATATCAACACCGAAGTGCTCCATCTGACGCAAGAAACCGTAGTGCGCAGCCGTACCAAGTGGAACGCCAACTTTCTTGCCAGCCAATTCAGCAGCAGAAGACGCGTCGATTTCAAGCGCGGAAGCAACAACGCAGTTGTCGTTATCAGCGTAGGAAACAGCCACGTCGAGAACCTGAAGATCTTGACCTGCGGATGCGGCAACCACGAACGGTGGGATACCTTGGGATACGGAAATCTGAACGTCGCCGGATGCCATAGCAGCGGACATTGCCGTGCCAGTGTCGAAGGAAACCCAGTTCACTTTCATGCCCAGCGCTTCGTCATATGTGCCGTTAACTTTTGCGTACTCAAACGGCATTGGCCACTCAAGGAAGTAACCAACAGTCAACTCGTGGCTGTCTGCGACTGCTACCGTTGCGCCAGATACCAGTGCGATTGCAGCAGCAGCACCCATCAGTGTTGTTTTAATTTTCATTACGTCTTCTCCCGTGTTGTTCGCCCAGTTTCGGGCGGGTTCGCGGCTGGGGTTGTCCCCAACTCATCAATTTTTAGCTGAACATGAAACTGAACCGAGTGATAGTCCCGATCAGATCAAATTCACGTAGATTCCGGCCATACTTTTGAAGCCTTCACGATTTGGTTTTAGGTGGCGCCCCTCAGAGCGAACGCACATTTCAGCGTCAACTCAAAGGAAACGAACCCCATGCGTCAATGAATTTGATTGCAGGTATTACTATTTTTCAAAGTTCAAAAATTTGGACAAATATAAATTACCATTTTATATCAAGTCTTTAAAGATTACTCACAGCGAAATTCAATCGATATTGGACCTATCTATGAGGCCCAACTGGCCCTATTGGAAACGCGCAATGACTATGCACAGTGGCGAAAGATTAATCCGCCACCCGAATGGATTCGGGCGCGGCCTTTTTTGACATTCACAGATGGAGAGACGGATGGATATCAATGCACATACCAATGACCCGCAAGGCATTGTTGAAGCCGACCGCGCGCACGTCTGGCACCACCTCAGCCAACATAAACCCTACGCCAACGGTGTTGATCCACGGATCATCGTCGAAGGGAAAGGTCTCCGTGTTTGGGACATCAAAGGCAAAGAGCATATCGATGCAGTCTCTGGCGGCGTTTGGACAGTCAACGTCGGCTACGGTCGCAAGCGGATCGCCGACGCGGTCGCGGCACAACTGACCAAAATGTGCTTCTTTGGCGGCACGGCGGGCACAATCCCGATGTCGATCTTCTCTGAAATGCTGATCGACAAAATGCCGGGTCTCGACCGCGTTTATTACGCGTCCTCTGGCTCCGAGGCCAACGAGAAGGCGTTCAAAATGGTCCGCCAGATCAGCCACAACCTGCATGGCGGCAAGAAAAACAAAATCCTGTTCCGCGAGCGCGATTACCACGGCACGACAATCACGGCTCTCTCGGCTGGCGGCCAAGAAGAGCGCAACGCGCAATACGGCCCCTATACACCAGGTTTCGTCTCGATCCCGCACTGCCTTGAGTACCGCTCACAAGACGGCTCGTCCGGCGAGGCCTATACAGCCGCCTCCCTCAAAGCCATCGAAGACGTGATCCTGCGCGAAGGCGCCGACACGATCGGTGCGCTCTGCCTAGAGCCCATTACCGCAGGCGGCGGCATCATCGTCGCACCAAACGGCTATTGGGCAGGCGTGCAAGAACTCTGCAAAAAGTACGAAATCCTGCTGCACATCGACGAGGTCGTCTGCGGCCTTGGGCGCACAGGCACATGGTTCGGCTACCAGCAATTCGGGATCAAACCCGATTTTGTCACGATGGCGAAAGGTGTGGCGTCCGGCTATGCGGCGATCTCTTGCTGCGTGACCACGAACGAGGTGTTCGAGCAGTTCAGCAATGACAGCAGCCACCTCAACTACTTCCGCGACATCTCGACATTCGGCGGCTGCACAGGCGGCCCGGCGGCAGCGATCGAGAACATGAACATCCTCATCGAAGAAGACCTCTTGGGCAATTCCACCCGCATGGGAGAGCATCTGCAAAACAACCTACTGGGTCTGATGGATCAGCATGCCTGCATCGGTCAAGTACGCGGCATGGGGCTTTTTGCTGGTGCCGAACTTGTTCTCGACCGCAAAACCAAAGAGCCAATGCCAGAGAAGATGGTCGGCGCGATTGTGGCCGACTGCATGGCGCAGGGCGTCATCATCGGAGCCACAAACCGCTCACTTCCGGGCTTCAACAACACACTCCTGTTCGCCCCACCGCTGATCGCAACCAAAGACGACCTCAACCAAGTGACCGAGGCCGTGGGCAAAGCGATAAAGAAAGTCGTTGGCTAATCCCAACGATTTGCTAAAGATCAATAAGGCGCGCTGCGGTGCGCCTTATTTTTTTGTCGAGCTGAGGTCCACCATGCGCAATTACGCCCTCGTTATTCTTGGATTGTGCGCTTTCGCGACCACAACGCAGGCCAATTCCACGCTCATGAGCGAAACTTATACCTGCGAGCGCGGGGTCATCGTTCACAGTGTTTACGCGACACTTGAGACGGGCGAAAACGTTGCCGTGATCGGCGTTGACAGCAAACAGATCGGCCTCATTCAGGTCGAAGCGGCATCAGGTGTAAAATACGCACCACTCGAAGACATCGCAGGCTACATCTGGTGGACAAAAGGCAACGAAGCCTCACTCTATTTTCGCATTGGCCCAAATGGCTCCGAGGAAATGACGGTCCTACAAGATTGCATCGCCTTCCAATAGAAAAGGGCCCGCACATCTGCCCGAGCCCTCCGTTTTGGCGCTCCGTGAGTGGGGGGATAGCCCTAAGCGCCAAAAGCAACCACATAGTTCTTGCGGGGCGGCGGTGGCATATCTTTCATGGCTTCCAGCGGCATCGGATGAACGCGCACCTTCTGTTGGCGGCGTGACTTGTAGACAGGTTTTCATCTGTGACTGCTCGATGCGAAGTTGTGTTGCGAACTCATCACCGCAGCGACAGACGTAGTGCAGGCGAGGACGAGGAAGAATTTTGCAGGGGTTTTCATGTCTTCTGCTTTTCCAAGCTACCCCATTCAAGGATGGCGGTTGCAGGTTCCGTCTGCAGGTTCCACACATAACTGTAAAAAAAACGGTGCATGCATTGTGCACCTGCGGTGCACGGGTTGTGCATCGCACAATTTAGGTCCAATCTGGTTGCTCCATAGGGCCAGATCATGTCGATATCCGTCGAAACCTTTTTCCTAGATCCCGATACCTCGGGCACATTGCAAGCGCGGATTCAGCAGATGGTCGCGCAGGGCATTCTGTCGGGCCGCTTCCGCTCCGGAGAGCGTTTGCCCTCCAGCCGCAAAATGGCTCAACACCTCAGCGTCAGCCGCATCACCGTTACTCTCGCCTATACCGAATTGGTCGCCGACGATTATCTCACGTCGCGGGGCCGCTCTGGTTATTTCGTGTCCGACAACGCCCCAGAACCACCTGCCTTTGCGACGCAAGCCCCTGATGAAAGTACCGTTGATTGGAACCGCGTGATCGGCCAAAGGCTCACGCCATCGCTTGGTATGAACAAACCCGCCGACTGGGCCAAATATCGCTATCCCTTTATCTATGGGCAAGCTGACGAGACGCTCTTTGATAATGCCAACTGGCGCCTTTGTGCCCTTAAGGCATTGGGAAAACGCGATTTTTCAGCACTTACGACGGATTACTATGACGCCGACGATCCTAAATTGGTGGATTTTATCGCCCGCCAAACCTTGCCGCGCCGAGGTATTCTGGCCAACCCAAACGAGATATTGGTCACCATGGGCGCACAAAATGCGCTTTGGCTGACAGCTCAAGTCCTCCTGAACGCACGCAGGCTCGCGGCCATTGAAGACCCCAGTTATCCCGCCCTGCGCCACATTCTTGAACAGGCGCGATGCCAGCTCGCGAAGGTACCCGTTGATGCCAATGGCCTGCGCCCCGACGATTTACCCACTGGAACGGATGTTGTTTTCACCACACCCAGCCATCATTGCCCGACAGGGGCCACGATGCCCCTTGCCCGCCGTAAGGCCTTGTTAAAAAAGGCAGAAGCAGAGGATTTCTTAATTGTCGAAGACGATTACGAATTCGAGATGTCTTTCACCAACGCGCCTTCCCCCTCGCTCAAATCGCTCGACCGCAACGGCCGCGTCATCTACGTCGGCTCCTTTTCAAAATCACTCTTTCCAGGTTTGCGATTAGGCTATCTTGTTGGTCCCGCACCATTTATTCAAGAAGCCCGCGCCTTGCGCGCCTCGATCTTGCGCCATCCACCTGGCCATATCCAACGTACGGTCAGCTACTATCTCTCTTTAGGCCACTACGATGCCCTCGTCCGTCGCATGGGCCGTGCCTACCGCGACAGGCGCAGTGTGATGGAGGCCGCTATCCGCGCTGAGGGCCTCACGATTGTGGGGCAAAGCACCAATGGCGGGTCGTCTTTCTGGCTCCGCGGACCGGATGGCGTGGATACAACGTTGCTTGCAAAAAACCTGCAAGCAGACGGCGTTCTCATCGAACCGGGTGCGCCGTTTTTCGCGTCGGACACGCCCCCAATAGAGTTCTTTCGCCTTGCCTATTCCTCTATCCCCGTTGCCCAAATCCCCACGGGTATCTCACTTATTGCCAAGGCAATTCGCTCCATGAGTTAGACCAATCCCGCGCTTTTTCTCATGGCACATAACCAAACTGGCGCTAATCTAGATACGCATCTGGCCCTATCGCAAACCCCTCTAGAACCCTAGGGTCGACTTCAACACGTCAGGGCGGTTTCGGCCCTGAATTTCCATATTTCTCACGCAAAAGGACTGCCCTCATGAAAATGACCACCGAAGAAGCTTTTGTCAAAACCCTGCAAATGCATGGAATCGATAACGCTTTTGGAATCATCGGCTCTGCAATGATGCCAATTTCCGACATTTTCCCTGATGCGGGCATCACGTTCTGGGACTGCGCCCATGAGACATCTGGCGGCATGATGGCCGACGGTTTCACCCGTGCGACTGGCAAAATGTCGATGATGATCGCGCAAAACGGTCCAGGCATCACCAACTTCGTCACAGCTGTTAAGACAGCTTACTGGAACCACACACCTGTTCTGCTGGTCACGCCACAAGCGGCAAACAAAACCATCGGTCAGGGCGGCTTCCAAGAGATGGAGCAGATGAACTTGTTCAAGGATTGCGTTGCCTACCAAGAAGAGGTCCGCGATCCATCCCGCATTGCCGAAACACTCAACCGCGTGATCATGCAAGCAAAGCGCGCTTCTGCGCCTGCGCAGATCAACGTGCCACGCGATTTCTGGACACAAGTGATCGACATCGATCTGCCCGTGATCGTTGATTTTGAATTGCCACAGGGTGGCGAAGATGCCGTGCAAAGTGCTGCTGACTTGTTGTCTTCTGCAAAGTTCCCAGTGATCCTGAACGGTGCAGGCGCAATCCTCTCCAAAGGCGGCATCGAAGCCTCGCGCATCTTGGCCGAAGCGCTCGACGCACCCGTTTGCGTGGGCTACCAGCACAACGACGCCTTCCCCGGCACGCACCCGCTTTACGCAGGTCCTTTGGGCTATAACGGCTCGAAAGCGGGCATGGAGTTGATTGCAAAGGCCGACGTTGTTCTTTGCCTTGGCACACGTTTGAACCCATTCTCGACCCTTCCTGGGTACGGCATCGACTACTGGCCAACATCTGCGAAGATCATCCAAGTTGACCTGAACCCAAGCCGTATCGGCCTGACCAAAAAGGTCACTGTTGGTATCGTTGGCGACGCGGCGAAGGTTGCTTCCGGCATCACTGCAAAGTTGAGCGCTGGCGCTGGTGATTCGGGTCGCAAGGAACGCAAAGCTCTGATCGCACAGACCAAATCTGCATGGGCGCAAGAGTTGACCTCGATGACTGACGAACAGGACGATCCGGGCACCGATTGGAACGTGCGTGCACGTGCAGCCAAGCCAGAATGGATGTCTCCACGCATGGCATGGCGTGCGATCCAAGCGGCCCTGCCCACGGACGCAATCATCTCGTCAGATATCGGCAACAACTGCGCGATTGGGAACGCTTATCCATCCTTCACCGAAAGCCGCAAGTATCTTGCTCCGGGTCTGTTTGGCCCATGCGGCTACGGTCTGCCATCCATCGTTGGCGCGAAAATCGGCAAGCGCGACGTGCCTGTTGTCGGCTTCGCAGGCGACGGCGCATTCGGCATCTCTGTGAACGAATTGACCGCGATTGGCCGTGGCGACTGGCCTGCGATCACGCAGATCGTTTTCCGCAACTACCAGTGGGGCGCGGAAAAGCGGAACTCTACTTTGTGGTTCGACGATAACTTCGTTGGCACCGAGCTGAGCGAAGAAGTGTCATACGCTGGCATCGCAAACGCATGTGGCCTCAAGGGCGTCGTTGCGCGCACGCAAGACGAACTGACAGCGGCACTTGCGCAGGCGATCAAGGACCAGATGGAAAACGGTATCACAACCCTGATCGAGGCTATGATCAACCAAGAGCTGGGTGATCCATTCCGCCGCGACGCGATGAAGAAGCCCGTCGAAGTGGCCGGGATCAGCAAGGCCGATATGCGCCAGCAAAACGTCTAGGGTTTGCTGTTCGACTTTGACACAATAACACTCGCCGCCCTCAGCATTGCGCTGTTCGGGGCGGCGTTTGTTCGCGGGTATTCGGGGTTTGGGTTCTCTGCGATCTTTATCGCTTTCGCGAGCTTGCTAACCAATCCCGTCCCTCTCGTACCGGTCGTATTCTCCTGCGAAATTCTCATGACGCTTGTGCAAGCACGCGGTATTCGTGGCCACATTGATTGGCGGCGTGTGCTGACGATGACGGCGGGCGCTGCCGTGATTTTGCCGTTCTCTGTCTGGTTTATTTTGTCCGCGGGCGAGACGACTTCTCGCCTCGTTGTCTTTGCAATTGTGCTACTGATGTCTCTTGTTTTGCTGACGGGTTGGACGATCAAGCGTAAGATTGGCCCCGCTGGCCATGCCGGTATTGGCATGATCTCGGGGCTGTTCAATGCGGTTGGAATCGGCGGGCTGCCTGTGGCGGCCTTTATGACCGCGCAGCCGATTGCCGCCGCGACCTTTCGCGCCACTATGATTGTCTATCTGACGTGCCTTGATCTGATCACCATGCCCATGATGTGGGCGGGTGGTGCGGTGACGTGGGAAACTGCCAAAGCGGCTGCTTTCGCTTTCCCGATCCTGCTTGTCGGCGTTCTTTTGGGCGGACGGCAATTTCTTTCTGCATCCCCCACGACATTCCGCAAATTTGCGGTCATGTTGTTGTTAACCCTTTCCGTTCTGGGACTGGTCCGCGTTTTGCTATGAGGCTCATATGACTTCCCCATTCCTTTCGACCCGCGAGGCAAAAGCCCCACAAAACCTGCTTGATCTGGCCGCAACGTTTGCCGCCCCACGCGTGGCGATTGCCCGCGCTGGCGCACCTTTGCCGATGGAAGCAGCGGAGGACGCGACCAAAGCGGGCCTGATGATTCCTGTGTTCGTGGGTGAGGCCGACGTGATCCGTGCCGAGGCAGCCAAGCTCGATTGGGACATTTCCGCCTATGCGATCCACGACACCAAAGGTGAGGAAGAGGCAGGACGCACTGCTGCGGCGCTTTGCGGTGCGGGCGAGGCGGATGTTTTGATGAAGGGCAACCTGCACACGGACGTCTTTATGAAGTCCGCCGTAGCACGTGATGCGGGCCTGCGCACAGGTAAGCGCTTTGTCCACATCTTCCATATTTCGCACCCCGATGGCGGCAAGCCGATCCTGATTTCGGATGCCGCTGTGAACGTCGAGCCAAACATCGAGACGCGCCACGACTGTATCCGCGAATGTGCTGATCTGTTGATCCGCTTAGGCAACCCACGCCCGAAAATCGCGATCCTCTCTGCGACCGAGAGCCCCATCCCGTCGGTGCCGAGTTCTATGGAAGGCCGTGCGTTGGCCGATTGGGCAAAGATCAATGTGCCGCAAGCCGATGTATCCGGGCCGCTCGCGTTTGATCTGATCATGTCACCCGAAGCGGCGGCGACCAAGGGCATGGGCGCTGACCCCGTGGCAGGCCAAGCCGACGCGATCATTGTGCCTGATATTGTCTCGGGCAACGCACTATTTAAGGCTTTCGTCTACCTCAAAGGTGGCTGCGCTGCGGGGATCGTGACGGGCGCGAAAGTGCCGATTTTGCTGACCTCGCGCGCTGATCCAGCGGCGGCACGCATCGCCTCCGTCGCATTGGCCGCGATCACCTGTGGCCTACCGAAATGATCCTTGTCCTCAATGCAGGGTCGTCGTCGCTCAAGGTCGAGGTTTTCGATCTTAAGCTGGCGTCATTGCTCACAGGGGCGGTGACGAACATCGGCACGAACGGCACGATCAGGCTGGGCAAAACATCGCGAGAGGTCAAAACCGCAGATCATGCAGAGGCCTTGGCCTTGATGCTCCATGCGCTTGCCGAGGCGGATGTGACGATCGACAAACTCACTGCCGCAGCCCACCGCGTCGTGCACGGCGGCACCATTTTGGTCGAGCACGCGCGCGTCACGCCACAGGTCATCACCGCTATCAAAAGCGTGATCCCGCTGGCGCCCCTGCACAATCCAAACAACCTCGCCGCGATGCTTGCCTTGCTGGAGGCGGCACCTGATCTTCCGCAATATGTGAGCTTTGGAACTGCCTTTCATGCGACAAACCCAGCGGTGGCGACCCGTTATGCTATTCCGCAGACACAGCATGATGCGGGGATCAGGCGCTACGGATTCCACGGGCTTTCATATGCGCATTTGGTCGAGACCCTTGGCACGGACTTGCCCCGCCGTCTGCTTGCGTTTCATCTTGGGAATGGCGCCTCGCTTTGCGCGATCCTTGAGGGCAAATCCATCGCAACCTCGATGGGCTATTCACCACTGTCGGGCCTGACGATGGGCACCCGCTCGGGCGACATCGACGGGGCGGCTGTTTTGCGGATTTCTGCGTCGTTGGGGGAAGAAGAAACCGACCGTATGCTCAACAAGAATTCCGGCCTCAAAGCGCTTGCTGGCGAGAACGACATGCGCACGCTTTTGGCCCGCCACGATGACGCGGCCCGCTTTGCTGTCGAACACTTTTGCTATTGGGCCGCCCGCCATGCGGGCAGCGCGATTGTGGCCATGGGTGGGCTCGATGCGGTGGCGTTCACAGGGGGAATCGGTGAAAATGCCGCCCCGATCCGCGACAGGATTATGGCCCAACTGGCCTGTTTTGGAGAGGTCCCCGTGCATATCATCGCAGCCGATGAAGAGCGTCAAATCGCCCGTGATGCGATACAGTTAATCGAAGCGGGCCTATGACCAGACCCTTGTCTCTGCAAGCCGTTACATACTACAATTTCAAGACACGTCCCGAAAGGATTGCCCATGTCACTTGACCAACCAAATCTGGATCTTTCGCCAAAGGTCTCTGACGAAGTACGCAAGACGACCTGCTATATGTGCGCCTGCCGCTGCGGGATTAACGTACATATGAAAGAGGGCAAGGTTGCCTATATCGAGGGCAACAAGGATCATCCTGTGAACAAGGGTGTGCTTTGCGCCAAAGGGTCTGCGGGCATCATGCAGCACAATGCGCCGTCGCGTTTGCGTGCGCCTTTGAGGCGTGTTGGTCCGCGTGGGTCAGGTGAGTTCGAGGAAATCTCTTGGGAAGAGGCGCTGAAAATCGCGACCGATACCCTTGCGCCAATCCGCGCCAATGCGCCTGAAAAGTTGGCGTTCTTCACAGGCCGCGATCAGTCGCAGTCGTTTACGTCATTCTGGGCACAGGGGTTCGGGACGCCAAACTATGCAGCCCACGGTGGGTTCTGTTCGGTGAACATGGCGGCTGCTGGCATCTATACGATGGGCGGTGCGTTCTGGGAGTTTGGACAACCCGACTGGGACCACACCAAGCTATTCATGCTGTTCGGCGTCGCCGAAGACCACGACAGTAACCCGATCAAAATGGGTATCGGCAAGATCAAAAAACGCGGCGCGCGTATGATTGGCGTGAACCCGATCCGCACCGGTTATAACGCGGTGGCCGATGATTGGGTCGGCATTACACCAGGCACGGATGGTCAATTCATCTTGGCGCTGGTGCACTGCCTGATGAAAGCGGGCAAGATTGATCTGGATTATCTGGCGCGTTTTACCAACGCCTCTGTACTGGTGAACCAAGACCCGAAATCCGAACAATACGGGCTGTTCCTACGCGACGCGCAAGGTCAGCCGCAGGTCATCGACCGCCGCACAGGCAAGCTTGCCGCTTGGAACGGGCAAGGCGTCGAGCCGGATCTTTCAGGGACCCATCGCGCCAAAGGTGTGACCCACCGCCCTGTTTTCCACCTGATGGCTGACAAATACCTGAGCGACGACTATGCACCCGAGGCCGTCGCCGAAAGCTGCGGCATCCCCGCCAAGCGTATCCGCGCGATTGCGGCCGATCTGGCACGCGTGGCCTTTGACGAGGCAATCGCCTTGGACCGCGAGTGGACCGATTTCCGTGGCGTGAAGCACGACAAAATGATCGGCCGCCCCGTATCCTTCCACGCGATGCGCGGGATTTCGGCGCATTCCAATGGCTTCCAGACCTGCCGTGCTTTGCACATGTTGCAGATCATCTTGGGCTCCGTTGAGACGCCAGGTGGGATGCGGTTCAAACCGCCTTACCCCAAGCCCGCGACGGCACACCCAAAGCCGCATGGCAAGGTCACACCGGGTGCCGCACTGAACGGTCCACACTTGGGCTACGTGCAAGGCCCAGAGGATTTGCTGCTGCAAGACGACGGCCAAGCTGTCCGCATCGACAAGGCCTATACTTGGGAAAACCCGATGTCGGCGCATGGACTCATGCATATGGTGATCTCGAACGCGCACGCGGGCGATCCCTATAAGATCGACACGCTGTTCATGTATATGGCGAATATGTCGTGGAACTCGTCCATGAACACGGGCGGCGTCATGCAGATGCTGACGGACACCAACGAGGACGGGTCTTATGTGATCCCGAACATTATTTATTCAGACGCCTATAGCTCTGAAATGGTGGCCTATGCCGATCTGATCCTGCCGGACACGACTTATCTGGAACGGCACGATTGCATCTCGCTACTCGACCGCCCGATCTGTGAGGCTGATGGTGTGGCCGATGCGATCCGCTGGCCTGTGGTCGAGCCTGACCGCGATGTGCGCGGGTTCCAATCGGTGCTGTGCGAGCTTGGCGCGATGCTGAACCTACCCGGTTTTGTAAACGATGATGGCTCCCAGAAATACAAGGATTACGCCGACTACATCACCAACCACATTCGCCGCCCGGGGATTGGGCCGTTGGCTGGGTTCCGCACAGGCGAAAAGGGCCTGCAAGGCGGGCGCGGTGACGTGAACGAAGGTCAAATCGACAACTATATCAAAAACGGCGGCTTCTGGATCGAGCATGTGCCCGAGAATTGTGCCTACTATAAACCGTTCTCGATGGACTACCAAAACTGGGCTGTGAAGATGGGGTTCTACGACGTCGTTCAGCCCTACATCTTCCAGCTTTATGTTGAGCCCATGCGCAAATTCCAAGCGGCGGCAGAAGGTATCGGCAAGCGGCAGCCGCCAGAGCATCTACGCGGTCAGATCAAGGTCACGATGGACCCGCTGCCGATCTGGTATCCGCCGTTTGAGGATGGTCACGTTGACCCTGAAGAATACCCCGTTCACGCGCTGACCCAACGCCCGATGGCGATGTATCATTCTTGGGGCACGCAGAACGCGTGGCTGCGTCAAATCCACGGGCATAACCCGCTTTACGTCCCGACCAAGATTTGGGAGGCCAACGGGTTCAAGGAAGGTGATTGGGCGCGGGTCAGTTCCGTACATGGATCGATCACCGTGCCTGTCGCGCATCAGGCGTCACTCAATGAAAAAACCGTCTGGACGTGGAACGCGATTGGCAAGCGCAAGGGCGCTTGGGCACTGGATACTGATGCTTCGGAGGCGACCAAAGGGTTCTTGCTCAACCACCTGATCCACGAACTCTTGCCGCCCAAAGGCGACGGCCTGCGCTGGTCAAATTCCGATCCGATTACCGGCCAAGCTGCTTGGTTTGATCTGCGCGTGAAGATCGAGAAATCCGGTGTGCCGAATGAAGCGCAACCGATCATGCCCGCGATCATTTCGCCTGTAGGCAAAGGCCCAAAAAACATTGCATGGAAGGTCGGCAAATGAGCAAGACACAAATCCTCCTGCTGATCCTCGCGTTTGTGTTGATCACATTCGGATCATTCATTTGGATGATCGCGACGTGGGATTCCTCGATGGAGGAATCAATGAGTTTTAACTGGACACAAGAAGGGGTGATCGTATGACCGAGCTTCCGACCAGCACCGCCAAGAAACTTGGCCTTGTGATCGACCTTGATACTTGCGTTGGCTGTCATGCTTGCGTGGTGTCGTGTAAGGGCTGGAACACCGAGAATTACGGCGCGACTTTGTCCGATCAGAACGCCTATTCCGGGGCCGCTTCGGGGACGTTTCTGAACCGTGTGCATTCCTATGAGGTGCAACCGCCAATGCTGCGCGACGCGCCGCAGCCAGCGCAGTTGATCCACTTCCCGAAGTCGTGTTTGCACTGTGACGATGCGCCGTGTGTGACGGTTTGCCCAACGGGGGCCTCCTATAAACGCGTCGAAGACGGTATTGTTTTAGTCAACGAGCAGGATTGCATCGGCTGTGGTTTATGCGCTTGGGCCTGCCCTTACGGGGCGCGTGAATTGGACGAGGCTGCTGGGGTGATGAAGAAATGCACCTTGTGCGTTGACCGTATTTACAACGAAAACCTGCCCGAGGAAGACCGCCAGCCCGCTTGCGTGCGTACCTGTCCGTCAAATGCCCGTCACTTTGGTGATTTGGCTGACCCCGAAAGTGACGTCTCGATCCTCGTGGCAGAGCGTGGCGGGTTTGACCTGATGCCAGAGCAAGGCACCAAGCCGACCAACAAATACCTGCCGCCCCGTCCAAAAGATGTGGAACCGGAATATGATATTCTTGCCCCCTACCTTGAACCGATCGCCAAAGACGGCAAAGGCTTCGTGAGCTGGCTCGACAAGGCGCTGTCCGCCCTACCTGGAGGAGCGAAATAATGCATCCTGCACCATCCGTTATCATTTTCACGACTTTTTCCGGCCTTGGTTTTGGCCTGCTGTTCTGGCTTGGGATAAACCCCACGCCCCCAACTGGCTGGGTCGCTTTTGCGTTTTTTGCCATCGCTTATCTGGGTGCTGTTGGCGGGCTTTTGGCGTCAACCTTCCACCTTGGCCGTCCAGAGCGTTTTCTGAAGGCATTCAGACAGTGGACGACAAGCTGGCTCTCGCGCGAGGGGATTTGTGCGGTGGCAACCTTGCTGACAATGGCACTTTATGGCGCAGGGCTGGTGTTTTTCGGCACGAAGATCACGGCGCTGGGCTGGCTGGGTGCGCTTGGTGCATTAGCCACGATTTTCACAACCTCGATGATTTACGCGCAGCTCAAAACTGTGCCGCGTTGGAACCACTGGACAACGCCTGCGTTGTTCCTTGGGCTGTCGGTTGCAGGGGGCGCGCTACTTTCGGGGAAAGTTACTGTCACCCTTGGATTGCTGGTTGTGACAGGCGCATTGCAGGCCTTCGCATGGTTTCATGGTGACGGGCGCTTTACGGCCTCTGGCACCACGATGGAAAGTGCCACGGGATTGGGCCACATCGGTAAAGTCCGCGCCTTTGAGCCGCCGCATACAGGCACCAATTACCTGATGCGCGAGTTTATTCATGTGGTGGGCCGCAAGCATGCGATGCAACTACGGGTGATTGCGTTACTTTTGGGGTTTGTGGTGCCGGTCGCTTTTTTGCTCGCGTCGTTTAACCATTGGCTCGCGTTGCTGGCCGTGGTGAGCCATGTGGTTGGCGTATTAACGCTACGCTGGTTGTTTTTTGCGCAGGCGGAGCATGTGGTCGGGCTTTACTACGGGAAGCGTTAAAAGATAGAGGGGCGCATCAAGTGATACGCCCCTCCTCTCCAAATTTCGTCGAAAATTGATTTACCCGCGAATGCGGTATTCCGTCTTTGTATCAAAGAGGTAAATCCGGTTTTTATCAATCGTGACGCCAACCCGTGAACCAGCTTTGGACCGCTCATCACCACGTTCTTCGATGACGATCCGCTCGCCTGTTTCACCCGTCAGGTAAACAAACGACACGCCGCCAAGGCTTTCGGTCATCTCAACTGTATGTGTGTCGCCCTTTGGATCAACCATCAGATGCTCGGCACGCATACCAACGGTAACCTTTTTCCCGTCGTAAGCTGGCGCAATCACGCCTTCAAAACTGGTTTTCATGCCCGGCACCGACACGGCCCCGTTATTGGCCACACCATCAAGGAAGTTCATTGCAGGTGAGCCGATAAAACCCGCCACAAATTTGTTATCCGGGTCACGGTAAAGATCCATCGGTGCGCCGACTTGTTCGATCACGCCCTTACGCAGCACGACGATTTTGTCCGCTAGGGTCATCGCCTCGACCTGATCGTGCGTCACGTAGATCATGGTTGCGCCGATTTCTTTGTGCAGGCGGGCAATCTCGACGCGCATCTCGACGCGCAATTCGGCATCGAGGTTCGACAGTGGTTCGTCAAAGAGGAACACCTCTGGTCCACGCACAATCGCGCGGCCAATGGAAACACGCTGGCGCTGACCACCAGAGAGGGCAGCGGGTTTGCGGTCGAGGTAATCTTCCAGCTTGAGAATACGTGTCGCCTCAGCGACTTTCTCAACGATCTCAGCCTTTGGATGGCCGTTCATTTTCAGGCCAAAACCCATGTTTTCGCGCACGGTCATATGCGGATAAAGCGCGTAGGTTTGGAATACCATTGCGATACCGCGCTGGCTTGGGTCCAGTGTCGTCACATCGCGAGCGCCGATGCCGATCTGGCCTGCTGTGGTTTCCTCCAACCCCGCGACCATACGCAAAAGCGTGGATTTCCCGCAGCCCGACGGGCCAACAAAGACGCAAAACTCTCCGTCTTCGACCTGAAGATCGATCCCGTGGATCACCTGTACATCACCGTATTTTTTCACGACATTCTTAAGTGTAACGCCAGACATTGCGCGGCTTCCTTTTCGTTGAGATCAAATGGGGGAACGCCAAGCTTGGGCTTCGGTCCCAATCTTGGCGGCGGTATCAAGTAGCATCGGGCGGAAGGCTTCTAACCCTTCCAAAGTGTGACGAGAGGTCGTTGTCGCAATCGACAGGGCACCAATCACGCGGTGGCGAGCGGTCAGAATCGGGGCTGCGATACTGATGATTCCCGCCTCATGTTCTTCGCGGTCAAAGGCCACATGATCGGCTTTGATTGCGATCAATTCTTTCTCCAAAGTCGCAGCGCAGCCGTGGGTCGCATCGGTGTATTTCAAAAATGCCTGCTGTTGGATCGCAAGCTCTCGGGGCTCGTCGTTCATGAAGGCCAAGATGACTTTGCCAACGCCGGTACAGTAGGCGGGGGCGACTTGGCCAGCCTGCGCCAGCGTGTCATAGCCTGCCGCCGCACGACGTTTATCGATGAACAAAACCTGACCGTTATCGATCTGTGCAAGGTGAACCGCCTCGCCAACTTCGGCCGCTAAATTATCAAGGAAAGGGCGCGCTATTGGGGCAAGCGATGATTGCTCCCATGCGGAATGGGCCAAGCGTAGCAGGCGCAATCCGGGGGCGTATGTTTGTCGGTCGGGGTCGTAGACGAGCATGCCCTGATTCGTGAGGGATTGGATGAAACGGTAGAGGGTTGGCTTCGGCAAATCTGATTCGGCCAGCACTTCGGAAAACCGCACAGGGCGGCCGAATCCAGCCACTTGATCCAGCACAGTTAGTGCTTTTCCTACTGTTCCGTCGCCCGTCACATGACTCATTATGTCCTCCCTGCCTGATCCATGGTCATAGGCCCAAAATTGCGCCCAGAAATGAAGCTGACTGTTGACAGGCTAGCCGCTTCGGGATTTAGTATCAACATCCAAAACCAAGTTTCAAATAATGAAACCAAAGATTTTGGCGCAATTTTAGGGAGGAAACTTATGTTGCCAACGAAAAAGAGTGCCGCACTGGCGCTAACAATCGCTCTTTTGAGCGGTACAAGTGCAATGGCTCAGCAGCGCGTTTTGAACTACTACGCTGACTTCGACCCAACACCACTGGCTGCCTTTGAAGCTGCAATCGCTGACTTCGAAGCCGCGAACCCGGACATCGACGTTGTGTTGCAGAACTTCGACCACGAAGGCTACAAAACGGCGATCCGTAACTTCCTGACAACCGACGCGCCAGATTTGGCCAACTGGTATGCCGGTAACCGTATGGCACCGTTTGTAGCGGCTGGTCAGTTCACAGACGTTTCCGACGTTTGGGCGGAAAACGATCTTGCGACAACTTTGGGTTCTGCTGCGGCTTCGATGACGATCGACGGCAAGCAGTGGGGTGTTCCTTACACATATTACCAGTGGGGCGTCTATTTTAACAAAGACGTCTACGCACAGGTCGGTGCAACTGTTCCAGCAACCTGGGACGAGTTCATCGCTAACTGCGAGCTGTTCAAAGCGGCTGAAATCGACTGTTTGACAACAGGTACATCCGCATTGTGGCCAGCAGCAGGTATTTTCGATTACCTCGACCTGCGCACAAACGGCTATGACTACCACATGTCTCTGACATCTGGCCAAACGCCTTGGACAGACGAAGGCGTGCGCAACACGTTCGCTGAGTGGGCAAAAGTTGTGCCTTACACAACAGAGAACCACGCTGCGATCGATTGGCAGGATGCGGCAACTTTGCTAGTTCAAGGCAAAGCTGCGAACTACGTCATGGGTAACTTTGCGGTTGCAACGTTCAAGGACGGCGGCATGACCGACGATAACCTTGGCTTTATGCCGTTCCCGACCATCAACCCAGATGTGGCGCGTGCTGAAGAAGCACCAACTGATACAATCCACATCCCCGCTGGTGCAAAGAACGTAGAAGACGCCAAGACATTCTTGGCCTTCATCGCGCAAGCAGACACTCAGACCAAATTGAACGCCGCCCTTGGCCAGTTGCCAGTTAACGCAGGGTCCACTGTAGGCGACGATCCGTTTATTCAGGCTGGTTTTGAGCTGCTGTCCTCCACCCCTGGCGGCATTGCACAGTTCTTCGATCGCGACGCGACGGCAGAAATGGCAAAGCTCGGCATGGAAGGTTTCCAGGAGTTCATGGTTATCCCTGACAACTTGGATGCGATCCTTGAGCGTCTGGAAGCAGCACGCGTCCGTATCAACGGCTAAACGATCATTGCGGCGGCTGGGAAACTAGCCGCCGCACCTCTTATTTGTTTTTCGATTTATCAATCGACACTCATTCATGACCTGACAGAGGCACTGGGGAGGGCCTTCGATGACGATGTTGAACACTGAGACGCGCAAATCATCGTGGTGGCGCACAAATCAGCAGACACTGACACCTTGGCTTTTCCTCGCCCCGGGCTTGGTGATGTTTGCGATCTATGTCGTTTGGCCGATCTACGAGAGCTTCCGCATTTCATTCTATGACTGGGATGGTCTGGGCGAAAAGGTCTGGCTCGGCTGGGCGAACTACCAAGAATTATTCAGCGACCGTGCGTTTAAAACCTCGCTTTATAACAACGTCATCTGGCTCGTGCTTTATATGCTCGCTGTGCCTGCCGGGCTTGCGATTGCGATTTTCCTGAACCAGACGGTGCGCGGTATCCGCATCTATAAGTCCCTGTTCTTTTTCCCTTTCGTGATCTCGCAAGTTGTCGTCGGCCTTATGTTCGCATGGTTCTACGCGCCTAACTTTGGCCTGTTTTACAAGCTCACCGAGCTGATAACAGGCAAGGGCATCGCGATCCTCGCGAACCCGAATTTGGCGACCTACGGTATTATTGCGGCGGGTCTCTGGCCGCAGATTGCCTATTGCATGATCCTTTACCTCACGGGCCTCAACAATGTGGCCCCCGACCAGATCGAAGCCGCCCGCCTTGACGGCGCGAAAGGCCTCAAGATGCTCTGGTATGTGATCCTGCCACAGTTGCGCCCTGCGACATTTATCGCCGTGGTTGTGACCGTGATCGGTGCGCTGCGCAGCTTTGACCTTGTCTCGATCATGACCAATGGCGGCCCATTCGGTTCGACCCGTGTTCTGTCCTACTACATGTACGAACAAGCCCTTTCTGAATACGGCTATCGTATGGGCTACGGCGCTGCGATTGCGGTCGTTCTCTTTGGGATCATGATGATCTTTATCTCCGGATTTATCTGGAAAATGGTCCGCGACGAGAGAGGTATGCGCTAATGTTTCCACGTCCAATTGAGCAAACATCACGCGCCTCGCAGGTGATGTATAAAGTTGCGCTGCCCGTCGCCCTTTTCATCTGGCTGTTCCCATTGCTGGGCGTCGCTCTGACATCCGTACGCCCCTCGTCAGATTTGGCGTCTGGGAACTACTTTGGCATGCCATCCTCTTTCGCATGGCACAACTACGTTGAAGTTTTCCAGAATTCGCCGATTGGGCGCTATATCTTGAATTCGTTCAAAGTGACGATCCCCACGGTGATTGGCACGCTGGCGCTGTCTTGTATGACGGGCTTTGCGCTTGGCATCTATAGGTTCAAGGCAAACATTTATGTGTTTTTCTTGTTTGTGGCTGGGAACTTTGTCCCGTTCCAAATCCTCATGGTGCCTGTGCGCGACCTGACCTATTCGGTGGGTCTTTACAACACCACGACGGGCCTCGCGCTATTCCACATCGCGTTTCAAACAGGGTTCTGCACGCTGTTCATGCGTAACTTCATCGCCTCCCTGCCCAGAGAACTGATCGAAGCCGCCCGCGTCGAAGGTATCGCAGAATGGCGCATTTTCTGGTATATTGTGCTGCCACTGATGCGCCCCGCGATTGCTGCACTTTCGGTACTGGTCTTTACCTTTATCTGGAACGATTTCTTCTGGGCGACGGTTCTGACAACCTCTGCAAGCACACAACCCGTCACCGCTGGTTTGTCGTCGCTCAACGGTCAATGGGTTGCCGCTTGGCATCTCGTATCCGCGGGCTCGATCATCGCAGCACTGCCCCCCGTCGCAATGTTCTTTCTGATGCAGAAACACTTTATTGCTGGCCTAACCCTTGGCGCCGTTAAGTAAGAGACCTCATGAACCGTACATATCGCCTTGATGATGGTCGTCAGACGCTTGTTCTGGCGGCGCATCTCGACCGCTTGCCCGTTGTGACCTATTGGGGCCCGACCCTGCCCGAAACTGACGTCTTAGAGGACCTGCACGCCGCAGCGATCATCGACGTCACAGGCGGGATGCTTGATGAAAACCCCGACCTGTCGATCTGCCCTGAGGCGGCGCGCAGCTTCCCGGGCCAACCGGGCATGATAGTTCGCGACACCGACGGCACGCCGCTTTTGCCAAAGTTCTGCTTTGCCTCTGAGGATCACAGCGACGGCCTATCGCTTTGCTACAAGGACGAAGCAAACGGCCTCATGCTCACGGTCACATTCCAAACCGACGCCGAAACCCACATCATCACCTGCCAAACCACATTGAATGCGACCCGCCCAGTGCATTTGCACTGGCTCGCCGCCCCAGTCCTACCGGCACCGCAACTGTCGGACGAGATGATCGACGTCTCTGGCCGCTGGTGTGGCGAGTTCCAACTGTCGCGCACCGCTTGGTCCGCAGGCATGCGTTCCCGCGAGAACCGCACGGGGCGCACGGGCCACGAGCACTTTCCAGGTTTGATCGTGCCGTGTCGCGGGGCGACGAATACGCAGGGCGAGGCTTATGCCTTCCACTACGGTTGGTCAGGTGGTCACCGTATGCTTGCCGAAGAATTGCAGGACGGACGCCGTCAAATCCAATGGGGCCACGCTGCCGGCATGGAAACCGCCCCCGCGACACAGTTCAAAACAGCGCCACTCTACGTCACTTACTCCGATACTGGCTTGAACGGGTGCGCCGTCTCGTTCCAACGCCACCTGCGGGATCGCATTGTGACGTGGCCCAAGCCAAACGCTCCGCGCCCTGTGCACTACAACTGCTGGGAGGCTGTCTATTTTGACCACAAACTCCCCGTCCTCATGGACATCGCCGACCGTGCAGCAAAGCTCGGCGCAGAGCGTTTTGTGCTCGACGATGGCTGGTTTGGCGTGCGCGATGACGATACCACCAGCCTTTCCGATTGGGTCATTGACGGGCGTAAATACCCAGACGGGCTTACCCCGTTGATCGACCACGTCACATCGCTTGGCATGACCTTTGGCCTCTGGTTCGAGCCCGAGATGATCAACACCGACAGTGACACTTACCGTGCGCACCCCGATTGGGCATTGGGTGCGCCCGATCAAATTCTCGGGCGTCAACAAATGGTGCTCGACATGGCGTTGCCTGCCGTGCGCGACTACCTTTACAACCGGATATCTGCGATCCTGCGCGATAACGCTATCGACTACATCAAATGGGACCATAACCGCGTTCTGCCGATGCCTGACGCGGCCCAAACCCATGGATCTTATGCACTGATCGACCGTCTGCGCGCCAACTTTCCACATGTCGAAATCGAAAGCTGTGCCTCTGGTGGCGGGCGCATCGACTTTGGCATTTTGCAGCGAACGCAACGCGTTTGGCTTTCCGACAGCAACGACGCCAAGGAACGCCTGCGCATTCAACATGATGCCGCACTTTTCCTACCGCTCTCGGTCACTGGCTCTCACGTTGGCCCGCGTCATTGCCACACCTCTGGGCGCGTGCTTGATATCTCGTTCCGCGCATGGGTCGCAGCCCAGCGTCACATGGGGTTCGAGATGGACCCACGGGAATTGGACGACCGTGAAACTCAAATCCTGACCGAGGTCACCCAGTGGTGGAAAAACAATCGCGCGTGGATGCAAAAGGCTGATATCCTGCGCCTCGATAGTGCCGATGACGCGGTGATCGCCGAGCAGCAAATGGCTGCGGACAAGTCCCGATTTGTCGTTTTTGCAGGGAAGGCTGCGACAAGCGACCAAATCGCGCCCCGTCCGCTTCGCCTGACCAATCTTGACGCGACCGCGATGTATGAAATTGACCTGATCAACCGAAAAGATGCCCACCACTTGTCGCGCGGCACACTTGCGTTAAAATCGGGCACAACACAACTATCGGGTGCCTACCTTATGCATCGCGGCATTACATTGCCTTGGTCATTCCCAGAGCGGATGTGGGTCGTCGAGGGCCGCAGACTGTGACATGATCCACAAGGATAAGGAGAGACCATATGCTCAAACCTGATTGGATTGCGGTTGATTGGGGCACCAGTAACATGCGCGCGTGGGCGATGTCCGCAAGCGGTTCGGTGTTGGGCGAAGCTCGCTCTGATCGCGGCATGGGTCGCCTCAGACCTGATGAGTTCGGGGATGCTCTGCGCGAGGCCATTGCCGGGTGGGACCATACGGGCGTACCGATTATCGCTTGCGGTATGGTCGGTGCGAAACAGGGCTGGATTGAGGCGCCTTATGCCGCCGTGCCATGCGCTGCCACGCCTGAGGGCTTCACAAAACCCGACGCAGGCGATCTTGACGTACATATCATCGCGGGTCTGAAACAAGCCGAACCTGCCGATGTGATGCGCGGCGAAGAAACCCAAATAGCGGGCTTCCTCGCGATGAACAAAAGCTGGGATGGCGTGATTTGCCTGCCCGGAACCCACACAAAATGGGCACATATTAGCGCGGATGAGGTTGTCAGTTTCCAGACCTATATGACGGGCGATTTGTTTGCTGCTATCTCTGGCAATACGGTTCTAAAGCATTCCGTCATTAGCGACGGTTGGGACAACGATGCGTTTGATACTGGTGTCGCCGACGCAATGGCCCGCCCCGAACGGCTGGCCGCACGTCTGTTTTCGCTTCGCGCCGAAGGCCTCCTCAACGGCATGCAAAACGGCACAGCCAAGGCACGCCTTTCTGGCCTGCTCATTGGGGCCGAACTGGCAGGTGCCAAACCCTACTGGCTTGGCCAACAAATTGCCGTCATAGGCGCAGGTGGCCTTTCCGCGCTTTACGTCCGCGCGTTGGCCGCGCAATCTGCCCCTGCCACCCAAGTCAAAGGCGACGCCATCACGCTCGCGGGCCTTACTGCCGCTTACAAACGCCTCAAAGGATAACGCCATGTCACACCTCCCTCTCATCGCGATCCTGCGCGGCGTCACACCGTCCGAGGCAGTGCCTATTGCCGAGGCCCTTATCGATGCTGGCATCACCCAGATCGAAGTTCCCCTGAACTCCCCCGATCCATTTGACAGCATCAAGGCGATGGCGGATGCGTTCAGCAATGTCGCCTTGATCGGCGCAGGGACGGTCCTGTCGGTCGAGGACGTGGGCCGCGTGGCGCAGGCGGGCGGCAAACTCATCGTGTCACCAAACACTGACCAACGCGTGATTGTCGCCACGAAAACCGCAGGCATGGCAAGCTGGCCGGGTGTGATGACGCCAACCGAATGCTTTGCTGCACTCAAGGCAGGCGCTGACGGTCTCAAGATTTTCCCGGCCTCCCTCATTGGCCCGGAAGGGATCAAGGCGATCCGTGCGGTTCTGCCAAAAGGCACACTCGTCTATGCCGTTGGTGGCGCTGGTGCGGATAACTTTGCTGACTGGATGGCTGCCTCTGCTGACGGGTTCGGCATCGGTTCGGCGCTTTACAAACCGGGGCTGTCAGTCGCGGACGTCAAATCCCGCGCCATTGATATGGTCGCGGCCTATCTCGGGGCAAAAGCATGATTTTCGACGCCACCAAATGCACGCTTGGTGAGGGACCGCTATGGCACCCTGAGCGCAAGCAACTCTTTTGGTTCGATATCCTTGGCAAGCGGCTGCATACCAAAGGCCAACATTGGGATTTTGACACCTATGTCTCTGCCGCTGGCTGGGTGGATCACGACACGCTGATCGTGGCCTCCGCCAAGGGATTGCACCGTTTCGATATCACCACGGGCAATCACACTCTCCTCTGCGATCTTGAAGCCGACAACGCAATCACCCGCTCCAACGATGGCCGCGCCGACCCACAAGGAGGGTTCTGGATCGGCACAATGGGGATCAATGCGGAGATGGGAGCGGGCTCGATTTACCGCTATTATAAAGGCGAAGTGCGCAAGCTTTTCACCAACCTGCAAATCACTAATTCCATTTGCTTTGCGCCCGACGGTGACACCGCCTATTTCACCGATACAAACACGCAAATGATCATGGCCGTAGCTCTCGACGCTGACGGCTGGCCTAAAGGCGAACCAAAGCTCCACATTGACTTGCGCGGTACAGACTTGCACCCCGACGGCGCGGTCTGCGATGCCAAGGGCAACCTCTTTTCCGCGCAATGGGGCGCTGGGCGCGTGGCGGTCTACGACCCTAAGGGCCATTTCATAGAGGCCTTCGAAATGCCCGCAATCCAAACCTCCTGCCCCGCATTCGGCGGCGACGATCTGCAAACGGTCTATTGCACCTCCGCCGCTGTCGGGCGAGATGGGAAAGACGACGGTAAGACATTCAGCATTAAATCCACCTACACAGGACAAGCAGAGCATCGCGTAACTTTAAGCTAACCGCCTCGCTTTGTTCCCAACTCTCAAAAGGCACTCCTATGAAACGCACACTTGGCGTCTGTTATTACCCTGAACATTGGCCCGAGAACGAATGGGCCACTGACGCCGCTGAAATGGTGGCCGCTGGCCTCACATGGGTGCGCATCGGTGAATTCGCGTGGTCACGGATGGAGGCCGAGGCAGGTGTTCTTACGTGGGACTGGCTTGATCGTGCGATTGACACGTTAGGCAGCGCTGGCCTCAAGGTCGTGCTGGGCACGCCAACGGCCACTCCGCCGCGCTGGATGATCGACAAGCACCCCGATATGCTTGCGGTGGACGCGAACAATAACACCCGAAAATTCGGCTCGCGCCGCCACTATGACTTTAGCCATATGCCCTACCGCGAGGAGTGCAAACGTATCGCCACATTGATGGCTGAGCGTTACGGTAAGAACCCACATATTGCTGCGTGGCAGATCGACAATGAATACGATTGCCACGACACAACCTTGTCCTATTCCGAGACGGCCAAGCGTGGGTTCCAAGACTGGCTCGCCCAGAAATATCAATCGACAGCCGCGCTCAATCGCGCTTGGGGCAATGTGTTTTGGTCGATGGATTATGATACTTTCGACCAAATCGAATTGCCGAACTTGACTGTGACAGAGCCAAACCATCCGCATCAGTTGGCCTTCCGCCAGTATTCGTCGGATCAGGTAGTTGCCTTCAACAAGGTACAGGCTGACGCCATTCGCGCCCATTCCGACGCGCCGCTCATTCACAACTACATGGGCCGCATCACGACGTTCGATCATTGGAAGGTCGGCGCGGATCTCGATATCGCCTCTTGGGATAGTTACCCGATTGGCTTCCTATCGGATCGCCTAGAAGGCACGCCCAAGGAAAAATTAAAATTCCTGCGCCAAGGACACCCAGACAACCAAGCCTTTCACCACGACCTTTACCGCGCTGTTGGGCGTGGCCGTATGTGGGTGATGGAGCAACAACCCGGTCCTGTAAATTGGGCACCTTACAACCCTGCGCCACTGCCGGGGATGGCCCGCCTTTGGGCTTGGGAAGCCTTTGCGCATGGTGCCGAAACCGTGTGCTATTTCCGCTGGCGGCAGGCTCCTTTTGCACAAGAGCAGATGCACGCGGGTCTTTTACGTCCTGACCGCGCCCCTGCCCCCGCGCTGGGTGAAGCACGCCAAGTCGCTGACGAGTTCGCCACCATGCCAGACGTCGGCACTGCCGCGTCTCCCGTCGGCCTGGTCTTTGATTACGAGAGTGCATGGGCATGGGACGTGCAACCGCAAGGCGCAGATTTCGAGATGTTCCGCCTTGCTTTTGCTGCCTATCGCGCGTTGCGTCGTGCGGGCCTGAACATCGATATTTTACCGCCAGATGTGGCAGACCTTTCTGCATATAAACTCGTCCTCGCGCCTGGGATTATGACGCTGTCAGATCCTCTGCGCAAAGCACTTGAGACCTTCCAAGGTATCGCCCTCATCGGTCCACGCAGCGACACGAAAACCCGCGAACTGGCAATTCCTGATGTGCTCGGCCCGAACCTGCCAAACGTCGACGTGACCGTGAGCCTGACCGAGAGCCTTCCGCCGAAGTCGAAGATCAAACTCCAAGGTGGCGGAAGCTTCCGACACTGGTTCGAACACTTGGAAGGCACCGCACAAGTCCATCTTTCGACGAAAGATGGCCAGCCCGCGATCATGGGCGAGGACAATATCCGCTACCTTGCGGGCTGGCCAGATGACGCAACCTTTGACGCGATCATCGGCGGGCTTTGCGATACGCTCGACATCGCAACATATAGCCTGCCTGATGGCCTACGGATCCGCGACACCGACACGCATCGGTTCATCTTCAACTACGCACCAAAGGCGCAAAGCTGGGGAGATACGATCATCCCAGCCGCAGGCGTCCATTGGGAGGCCCTATGACCCATTTTGGCACCACCTCTGACGGGCGCGATGTTGAACGAATCACGCTTGAGGCAGGCGACTTAACTGTCGCCATCCTCACGCTCGGTGCAGCGCTACATGACGTGCGCCTCGCTGGCGTTGACTATAACCTTACGCGCGGCACTGAAGACGTCTTGGCCTATGAAGGTGAGTGGCGCTACCACGGCACCATCATCGGCCCTATCGCCAATCGGATTAGCACCGCACAGGTCAAAATCGAAGGCATGATGCACGAGTTGGAGCGCAACCAAGACGGACGCATCCACCTGCATTCAGGCAAAGACGCAACGCACTTTCAGGTGTGGAAAGTAGTGGAGCAGTCCCCAATGAGTGTCACCCTAGAGGTGATCCTCGGCGACGGTCTCTGCGGCCTCCCGGGAAAGCGGACAATACGCGCAACCTACACGCTTACCGCCCCTGCAACGCTGACCCTTACCCTGACAGGGGTCAGTGATGCCGACACCATGATGAACCTCGCGCAGCACGGCTATTGGAACATGGACGGCACGGATAATTGGTCAGGCCACCACCTGAAAATCGCCGCTGACTACTACCTGCCGACTGACGCCGACGCCTGCCCCACAGGCGAAATCGAGGACGTGACTGGCACGCTAATGGACCTACGTGACAGGCCAGAAATCAAGCGCGACAAACACATCTTCGATCACAACTTTTGCACGGCAACGGCGAAACAAGAGCTGCGCGATGTGGTCACTCTCACAGGCACGAGCGGTGTGACCATGACGATGGCTACGACCGAGGCAGGCGTCCAAGTCTTCGACGGACGTTCATCGCCCAGCAATTACGATGCGCTGGCGATTGAGGCGCAAGGATGGCCCGACGCGCCCAACCATCGCGGTTTCCCATCGATCAAGCTCAAAGCAGGTGAGACCTATATGCAGACGACCAGTTGGCGGTTCAAAGCATAACTTCCGCGATCAATATGAAATGAGTTCACTTTCATATTGATCGCCGGTCACCCAATGGCATCACGCGCCCTCATGTTCGTTTCGCGCATCTGCACAGGATGGGTTTCAACCCATCCTGACGAATACACCTCTCACAAACGTCGAAATATGCCACGATTTCACTTTGTTGGACGCTATCTGCCAAAAAGCGCAGATCAAACCAAGAATCGGTTTGACACCCCTGCCTGCTTTGCGTAATCGGGGCCACGTTGGCGCGGTAGCTCAGTTGGTTAGAGCGATCGACTCATAATCGATAGGTCGGGAGTTCAAGTCTCCCCCACGCCACCAACAAAACCCCTTGTTTATATAGAAATTCCTTATTATTAAGGCTCAAGTCACTACACTTGTCACGACACTTGTCACGACACTTGTCACGACACCTGCTATAATTTGGGTTAGATATGAACGTATCGAACGACAAGACTCTTGGCTGGGAGGATTACCCTGAGCCAAAAATTAGGGCAGTCAGAGGTACGCTCGTAGTTGAAGTCAGTATCCCACGCCCAATCCGACACCTGTTTGGCAGTGGAAATGGTAAGACTAACAATCGCCGACTAACGACAGGCACTACTGATCCTGCAATTGCGCAGCGTAAGATGTGGACACTTGCGCATGAAATCTACAAACAATTTGATCAGGCACAGATAGATGTACAACAAAGGCAAAATGATCAGACCGATGCCTTTGCCTTGGATACCATCTCAACTCTTGCAGCATCGCTCAATTATAACCGTGGCAACCTTCCCGAATTGAACACCAAGACACCCTTTTCTGACCTGAAGAAGTTAAAGGATGCGCTGGATTACTACAGAGGCATTTTCCACGATCAAGCCCCCCCCGCTGAAATAAGCCTAGCTGCTCTAAAGGTAGTAAAGGATGCTATTAATAACGGCACCGATCCCGTTGAAGCAAAGAAGAAAGCTATGGCTATCTATGGTGACCTTGGCCCGTTTACTGCGAAACAGAGCGCCTTGTTAGAGGTGGTCGCAGAATTTCGGACCATTAGTTAAGGTAGATCGACTAGCGAGAAAGACGATCTGAGATGACAAAGAGAAAGAACCATTCAGCCGA
>Ga0181554_1000462_pt1 | contig 40778 bp, 30 predicted proteins | sample 011ome_16_FD_145602 | JGI IMG/M metagenome (GOLD analysis project Ga0181554, IMG submission 145602) | Coastal salt marsh microbial communities from the Groves Creek Marsh, Skidaway Island, Georgia - 011503CT metaG (spades assembly) | ecosystem: Environmental > Aquatic > Marine > Intertidal zone... | reverse complement strand
GGGTGGGGGGGGGGGGGGGGGGGGGGGGGGGGGGGGGGGGGGCGTGGGGGGGGGGGGGGGGGGGGGGGGGGGGGGGGGGGTCGGCGGCGGGGGAGAGCGGAGGAGGGCGTCGAGCGCGGTGCGAGATCCGGCGCAAAAAGTTCATCTTTTCGAAAAAAAAAAGTCAAGTCGGCGCGCGGACGACGACTGGACGGGATCTCACCAGGTTGCGGAGCCGTCTTCGCCCGAAGAATATCGGCGCGACCGTGCGGATCTTCCCGAACAGCAGCAGCAAGAGCGCGGCGAGCACGGTGAAGACGCTGAGCGATATCAGGATCGACGTGTCGCTCACGTCGAAGTAGAGGCACTCGCTGACGTTCTCGCACACGATGGTGCCGCTCGGCGACGGCGGCGGCGACGGCGGCGGCGGCGGGCTGCTCATGGCCGCGGAGGGCGGCGAAGGCGGCGGCGGCGACTTCCACGCGTCTGTCTTCGCCCGCCCGCGCCCTCCGCGTCCCTTCGCGTCGCGGCGCGCGCGACGCTCGTCCCCGCGCGCGGACGAACTACGCCGCGTTCGCGTCGCAGGTGCTTTAAAACCAGCGAAGCTGCCGCTGCCGGCGAGCTGCGGACAAATTCTACCTGTTTCTTACTGTGCATCATACGACTGTATCGGTCGTTTACCCGTTTCGCACCACGTTCCGTACGTTCGAATCGCGCGAAATCGGTGGCTGTGAGCGCTTCGACGCGCGAGCGCCCGGGCGACTTCGACGCGCGCGCGCACCGGCCGCGCACCGACGCCACGATGCCCCCGAAGGCCGCCGCCGAGGATGAGACCGCGCCCGTGGAAGTGAAGGGGATCAAGATGTCCGAGGTCGAGAAGCACTCGAGCGCGGACGACCTGTGGCTCGTCATCGACGGTGCGCCGCGCGGTCGATCGTCGCGCGTCCTCCCCCCCCCTTAAGCGTGACGTGTCGCGGTTCGATCGATCTCTCCCGTCGCGCGTCGTCCTCCGCGCGATGCGGTTCTCCCGCAGAATCGCTCCCGCTGACGCTCTCCTCCTCCTGCCCACCTTCGCGACAACGGCGACGACGCCATCGCAGGCAAGGTGTACGACGTGACGCCGTTCATGGACGACCACCCGGGCGGCGGAGAGATCATGCTGTCCGCGGCGGGGAAAGATGGCACGCAAGATTTCGAAGACGTCGGGCACTCGCCGCACGCGCGCGAGCTCCTGAAGAAGTTCTACCTCGACGAGTTCGCCGGCGGCGCGGCCTCGGGGAAGGCGGCGACGAAGAGTGGGGGCGGCGGCGTCAGCATCATCGCGGTGTTGCTGCCGCTTCTCGTCGTCCTCATGGCGTACTTCGCGTCCAAGTTGTCTTAGGCGCGTTCTCCTCACACTGGTCCCCGTACGACCGCGTCGGCGTGGTGAACGCCATTCCTGAAGGACTTTTCCCGGCGCCTCTCGACGCCCACACCTCGCTTTCAATCCCCGCCATCGACGCCTTTCAACTCCACCTGACGCCTTTCAACTCCACCCCGACGTTCGCTCGTATGGAACGGCCCTCAGACTAATCACACGACAGACGCTCGGAAGAAGGCGAGGCGGCTGGCGGAGGACGCCGCGGGCTCGAGGAGACGCCGACCGTCGCCGGCCGCCGATCATTCATTTTTTACCCACCCCGCATCGCATCGCGCGCGAGCCGCTCTAGCGCACACCGGACGGCGGCTCGTTTAATACACAACACACTACGCACGCCGGTCAACTCTCGTGTCATCCGCGGGGTATCTTCGCCTTCGTTGATGACTAGTTTCGCGGACCCCCCGGTGTGACGAGAAGTCATCACCCGTCTCATCACAGCTAGCTAGGCCTCCGCGTCTTTACCGTCCCACGGGCGAAATCTGAGCTCGAACAGGACGCACTCCTCGTCCACGAACCCGACGTCGTCTCCGGGTATCTCCCTCACCTCGAAATGTTCCTCGCACGTCTTCCGAAACGCGCGAAACGCGTCCGGGCACCGCTCTTGAAGACACACGAACGCGACGCCGTCTCTTCGTCGCAGACATCGCCGAATGCACCGCACGAGCGGCGCGACTAAAGATTCGTTGAAGACGACGTCCGTGGCGAGGACGACGTCGTACGGCCCTAACTCCACGACGTCGGAGAGGTGCTCGTCCGAGGTCCAGTCCAGCGGCAAGGCGCCGACGCCGCGCACGCGTCCGTCGCCTTTCTTCGCCTTCAGAGCGACGCGCGTTCTCTCGTGCGCCTCCGCGGCTTCGCGAAGCGCGCCCTCGTTCGCGTCGACGTTCTTCCTCAGCAGCGGCATCGCGTCCGGGTGGTCGGTGACGATGACGTTCTTCGCCCCGAGCGCGGACGCGACCATCCCGAGGAGCCCGCAGCCCGCGCCGAGCTCGACGACGTCGCATCGCGCGAACCTCTTCCCGCGCGCGATCGCGCGCCCCTCGCGCGCGCGTCGTCGAAGGTATCCCGCGAGGCAGAACGCGGACTCCCACACGATGCCGCCGCAGGAGTCGTGCAGGCTCTGGTCCTGCCGCACGCGCAGCTCCACGGTCGGACCGGCGTCCTCGACCTCGTGGTCGCGCTTGCGTTTCGACACGCACTTCCGCCCCCCCGCCTGGAGCACGCCATCAGCAGGGATGTAGGTGCCGTCGCCTCGAGGCTTCTCGATGACTCCGCGCCCGACCGACGGGACGGGCAGCGTGTATCGCACCACCTCCGCGTTCGCGAGGTCGAAGAACCCCTCCGCGACGCCCGCGGGGCCCGCCGCGTCCTTCGCCGCGGCGGCGACCACGGTCTGGTAGTGCAGCGACGACGCGTCGCCGCCGGGCATCGCGCCCGCGCGTCTCGTTCTCATCGATCGGGCCGACGTTCTGTTCTTCTTGGCGCGTTTCTCCCGCCGCGCCGCGCCGCGCCGCGGCCAGATCTTTTTCAAACTCCATCCAGCCCGCCCGCCAGGCCATAACGCGCCGCGCCTCGGAGTCGATCGCGCGCGCCCCGCCGGCGAGACTCGCGCGCCATGGACGACGACATCGCGTCGTGGGTCGCGGAGGAGGCGAACCGCGACGCGGGCTACAGGAGACCCGCGAGCGCGCGCGCGCGCGGCACGCCGCTCGGCGCGGGCGGTGCCGCCGCGTCGCGCGCTCGCGCGGCGCGTTTCGCCGTCCCGGGCACGCCCGCGACGCCGATGCACGCGCATCTCGAGCGCGGGGACGACGCCAAGGCGTTCGGCACGGAGGTGTTCCTGCGACGCGCGCGCGAACCCGGTGCGCGACCGCGCGGATCTCGACCCGCGCCGCCTCCGTCGTTCGCCTCTTTCATTTCATTCATCGTCGTCGTCGCTCGTCCGATCGTAAGACATCGCTCTCTTCCCCTCCCCTCCGCCGCCGCGATATCGCATCGATCGACGCGCGCGCGCTGACCCATCGCGCTCCATCCCTCCGTCCATCCATTGACGATCGATCGAACGAACGAACGATCCAACAGTCGCGCCCGCGACCGCGCGCGCGCCGACAGCCTTCGGCGGGTTCGCCGCCGGCGGCGGCGGCGGCGGCGGCGGCGGCCCCAAGTCGGCGGCGCCGCCCGCGTCCGCGGCGCGTCGCGGCGACCGCTCCCCCGACGAGAACGCGGACCCCACGCGCGCCGCCGCATACGCCGCCGCCGCGTCGCTCGCCGCCGCCGCGGACGCCGCCGCCGCCGCGCGCGACCTCGAGACGGACGACGCCCCGGACGCGCGACGGGAGGAGTACGCGTTCGCCGACGTGCTGGCGGCGGCGGATCGAAACGAGATCGCCGCGGGCGCCGCCGCGGCGTGCTTCGAATCCGCGTGCTGGGAGCGCGCGTACGAGCTGCGAGACGCCGCGACGAGCGCGGTGCACCGCACGCACAAGGCGGCGGAGCTGAGCGCGGAGGCGGACGCGCTGGAGAGAGAAGCCGGGACGTGGTCGTTGATTTGGTTCCTGCTGGGCGACGGCGCCGTCGCCGAGCGCGAAAACGCCGCGTCGGAAGCGGACGCGAGAGAGGTCATGCGCGCGAGGCAAACCCTCGGCGGCGACCCGGCGTCGGTGTACGACACCGGCGTCGAGAACCCCAAGCCGACGCCGCCGCCGCTCAGCGCGCGCGTTCGAATGGCGGCGCGCGACGAGGAGAACGACCCGGTGACGTTTCGAATCGGCCGCATCGTCGCGTGGCTCGAAGGCGCGACGCGCGCGGCGCTCGAACGCGCCGGCGACGTCGACCACGAGTTCGAGTTCGCGGACAACGAGTGCGCGCGGCGAGAGACCGCGAACGCGCTGGACGCGCGCGCGACGACGGACGGGCGAGGCGCGTCGTTGTCGCGCGCGTTGGACCCCGACGGCCCGACGCGAACGCGCGCGGGGCTGCATCCGACCAACGCGGACGGCGAGACGCGGCTCTTGCGCGCGGTCTGGCGGCTCGTTCGCGGCGGGATGATCGACGGCGCGCGGGAGCTGTGTGTGCGCGCGGGGCAGCCGTGGCGCGCGGCGTCACTCGGCGGTGGCGCGGGGTGGGGGCCCGCGCCCGTCGGCGCGGCGGCGGATCGCGCGTTTAAGGCGTCCGCCGCGGGGGTCATCGCGGAGGCGCTGTCGGCGGCGGCGGCGGCGCGCGGCGCCGGCGCCGGCGGCGGCGGCGACTACGACATGGAGAAGGAGGAGGGCGCCGCGAGCGTCGTCGTCGTCGACGAGGGCGCGCTCGCGGCCGCGGTGAAGGCGTCCGCGGACGGCGACGCCGCCGCCGCGGAGGACGAAGAGGTCGCCGCGGAGTGCGAGCACGGCGGCGGCGTCGCGAAGCGAGCGCTGTGGAAGTGGGCGTGCTCCATGACCGCGATGCAGTGTTGCGGCGGCGGCGGCGGAGGAGGAGGAGAACCGTCGTCCACGTCCGCGCTCGCGCGGTACGAAGCCGCGGTGTACGGCGCCTTCGCCGGGGACGTACGCGGGATGTTGCGAGCGTGCGACGGCGATTACGACGCGTCGGCGTTTGCCTATTTCCGATCGCTGCTCGACCTGAGAGTCGACGCCGCGGTCGCGGGGAGGGACCCGCGCGCGCAGGGCGAGGTCATCCTCGACGAGGACGACGCGCTCGCCGCGGCGGCGGGCGACGAAGCCTCCCTCGGCGAGGCGTTCGCCGCCGTCTCCGCCGACGCGCTCACGCCGCGATGGCCCACCCCGGACGCGCTCGCGGCGATCCCTCCGACCGCGGAGGCGATTCTCGACGCGCTGCGGCCGCTGTCGGAGCTGCGAGGCGCGGTGGGGGACCAGAGGGACGTGCAGCGGTGCCTGATCCTCGGCCGGACCCGCGAGCTGGTGACGGACGCGATCACGCGGTGGATCTTCCCGGACGAAAAAGACGTCGGGGACCGAACCGGCGACGGCGCCGACGCCGACGCCGACGCCGACGACGCCGAGACGCTCCTCGCGCCCGCGCCGTCCGCTCCCCCCAGCCTCCTGCGCTTCGCCGCGCACCTCCTCCTCTTCCTCCAGGCGCTCCTCCCCGACGGCGGCGGCCTCGCGCCCGGCGGCGCGCTCTACGCGCGCGTCAACCGCGTCCTCTACGCGTACGCCGACCATCTCGTCGCCGAGCGTCGACACGAGCTCGCGCCGCGGTACGCGCGTCACCTGCGGCCGGACCTCCTCGTCCGCGCGTACGCTCGCTTCCTCGACCGCCTCGCGCCGACGTCCGCGGAGACCAAGGCGCGATGTCTGCGAGACGCGTCTGAGTGGATCGAGCTCGAGGGCGAGGGCGGGTTAAGGTGCGTTCTATACACTGGTTCCCATACGACCGCGCTGGCGTGGTGAACGCCGATCCTTAAGGACTTTGCCCGGCGTGTCTCTCCGCCCACCCCTCGCTTTCAATCCCCGCCCTCGGCGCCTTTCAACTCCAACTGACGCCTTTCAACTTCTAAGGGCGATCGTCTCGAGGACGCTGGACGAGAGTCGGGAGGTCGTCGACGCGTCCGGCGCGCCAACGACGCGCGCGAGCTCGCGCGGGCCCGCGCACCGCGAGCGTATATTGGAGTGGGCGTTCGCGGGGAAGGCGCTGCATCCGGAGGCGGCGTCGCACGCGTGCGCGCTCGTGAGGCAGCTGTGTTTGCAGCGGTCCGCGGCGCTCGCGACGTTGGTACCCCCGGACGAGACGCGCGGCGGCGGCGGCGCGTCTTCCTCGAATGAGCAAGACTCCTTCGGCGACGACGCGACGCGGCCGGCCGAGCCTCCGCCGGAATCCCCGGCGACGGGAAGGTTTAAGCGAGCGGCGAATCTCGTGAAGACGCAGGTGCGCGTCGTGAACGCGTTTCACAGCGCCGGCGACGCCGTCGTCCGCGGCGAGACGCGCGCGCGCGGCGTCGTCGCCGAAATTCTCCCGGCCGACCTCCTCGTCAACGCCGCGGAGGGCGGCGCCCCCGGCGCGGCGAACGAGCTCGCGGACTGGGCCGCGTACCTCGCCGCGGCGAACGCGGTCGGGACGTGGCGAGAGCTCTCGATCGCGCGCGACGACGCCGCCGCCGCGGGGCTCGACGACGGCGCCGGAATCGGCGGGGGGGACGACGACGCGGCGACGTCGTTGCCGGCTATGACCGCGGAGGCGGGCGCGAAGGCGCTCGACGCGATATTAGCGCTGACCGCACCGAGGCGACGCGACGCGGCGACCGCGTTCATCCCGCGTGCGACCGGAATCGGCGGCGCGGACGACGACGACGATCTGTGGCTCGAGTCGCCGGCGCTGTTCGACGCGAACGAAGCGGCGACGGCGGCGGAGAATTCGACGCCGCCGCCGGCGGCGCGCGTCTTCGCCGTGCCGGTGCCGATCGCGCCGCCGGCGTCGCCGAACGAGCGCGCTATGCCCGTCGCGGACTTCGCGCGGCTGTTGCAGCGCGCGATCGAGGCGCGACGCGCGGAGTTGGGCGTCCGCGCGCGCGGGATCACGGTGCACGCGGAGGGCGTCCGCGGCGTCGTCGGCGAGGGCGCGCGTCCGATCGCGGCGGCGGGGCAAGTCATGCTCGAGCTCGCGGCGTCGTCGGACGTCGACGTCGACGTCGACGCGTCGCGCGACGCGCTCGTGCAGCTCCTCTCCGACGCGATCAAGGGCGACCTCCCGTGGGACGTCGCCGTCGCGGGCCCCGGCGGCGGCGGCGGCGCGGCGGCGCACCCGCCGGACCGGGGGACGATTCACAGGGCGCACCACGCGCTCGAGGTGCAGTCCGCGGACGGCTCCGATCCGGAGATTGTCCGCGCGACGTGCCGACGCGTGTGCTGGCCGTCGCTGCTGTTGGAGGCTGCGGAGATCGAGGCGGACTTGGGCGGCGGAGGGAGGGCGGTCGCGGAGCGCGTCGCGGACGCGTCGAGAGGGCTGCACGCGATGTTTTCGACGCGCGAGACGCGTTGGCTGCTGCAGCTGCAACGCCGCGGAGAGTTGCGGGCGATCGCGAGCGGCGTCGTCCAACCGTGAGTGAGACGATTCTTCTAATATAAACGCGACGCGAGTACACTACCTACGCTGCGCGACGCTACTTTCTAGGTTCGCCCGATCGTTCAGGGCGTCCAGAATACGGCGCGTGCCTGCGGTGTTGCCCCCCGCCGCGGTCGCCGCCTCTCGGCGCCGACCCCCCCGGCGGCGCCGCCGCCGAGTACGGCTGCCGATGCGGCTGCCGATGCGGCTGCGGCGCCACCGGGTGCGGGTGACGATACGGCGTCATCTGCGGCGCCCCCCCCGTCGGTTGATGATACGCCCCGGGAGGCGCCGGCGCCGGCGCCGGTATCATCATCATCATCATCGGACCCGGCGGCGGCGGGCGCGCGGGCGCGTGCGGCGGCTGGTGCGGGTGGTGATACGGCATCGGCGGCGGCGCGGTCGTCGGCGGCCTCTGCGGCCCCGCCCCCGGCGCCGGCGTCATCTGCGGCCCCGGACCCGGACCCGGCGCCGCGGAACCCACGGGCACGAGCACGTACTCGTATTGCGGCGGCTGCGGATGATGCCGCGGCGGCGGCGGCTGCGGATGATGCCGCGGCGGGCCCGGGCCCGGGCCCGGCGCTCCTCCCCCCCCTCCCCCTCCCCCCCCTCCGCCGCCATCGCGGCCGTAGTGCGCGTTCCTATCCGGCGCGTCGTTGACCGCTTCGATCTCTTTCCCCGCGACGTTTCTCTCCCCCCTTTCGAACGCCGCCTTGGCCTTCTGAGCGCCCTCCGCGGCGGCGAACGTCACGAAACAATACGGCTGGAGTTCAAAGGCGTCAGTTGGAGTTGAAAGGCGTCGAGGGCGGGGATTGAAAGCGAGGGGTGGGCGGAGAGACGCGCCGGGCAAAGTCCTTAAGGAACGGCGTTCACCACGCGGACGGGGTCGTATGGGGACCAGTGTATAGAACGCACCTGCTTCTCGCCCGTGATTCGATGCTTCGGCACGTACACGTCCGTCACGACGCCGTGCTTACCGAAGTGCGCCTTGATCCCGTCGACGCTGTGCCCCGGGTAGGCGTTGTCGATCCCGCCGACGTACACGCGCGGACCCGCGCCCTTGCGCTCGCGCTCTGCCGCGCCCGTCGACGACGAGGGGGCGCTTCCGTGACTCCCCCTTCCGTCGCCGTCCCCGCCGCCGCCCCCGCCGTCGGGTTGCCTCGGTTTCCTCCCCGCGTAGCTCACCGGGACTTTCACGCCGGTGATGTCGTGCGTGGCCGCGTGCGCGAGCGCTTTCTCCATCCCCTCTTCGTCATGGAACGTCGTGAACCCGTACGAGCGCGGCTGTCCCGTCTGCGGATCTCGAGGGACGTACACGTCGAGGACTTTGCCAAACTTGGCGAAGTGCAATCGCAGCGTCTCGCGCGACAGGTCCATGCTGTTGTGGTAGATGCGGAAGTCCGACTCCCCGGAAGGCGCGAAGACCGGGACGTCGCCCGGCATCGCGTCCCGCCGGCCGAGTCGTGGGCGCGCGGCGCGGCGTGTGACGCCGCGTAGTCGATCGATCGACGATTTATTTCCGCGCTTCGACCAGACACGCACTCGTCCTTCGCGCCGCTGCTGACCAACTTTCGAAGTCTCTCGTTCTGTTTGAACCCTCGCGCCTCTGTCCATCGTCCGCGCGCGTCCACCGCACGCCGCGCGCGATGACGGACGTCATGGACGCCGGGGACGACGTCCCGATCATCGCGAACCTTCCCATGGGCGGCGGCGCGGTGCGAGGCCCCGGCGCGGGCGCGCTGCACGTGCGATGGGGGCTCGGGAACGAGCTCCGCGTCTCGCGCGTGCGCGCGCCCGCGACGGACGACGCCGCAGACGAGGAGGGCGAGGGGGCGCGCGTCGTCGGCGCGATGGACGCCGACGTGCCGTCGCAGGGCGCGGCGTACGTCGTGCAGTGGTGCGTCTGATCCCTCCCGTTCGTTCGCCTCCCTCGGCGCGCGTCGTCGCGACCGATCGTCGCGACGGCCGGCGCGCGGATCTCGCTGACGGGGCGGGGGGAGACCGCGCGCGCGGCTGTGTATTTTTCATCGCGTCCGCGGTCCCGCCGCCCGCCGAGATCGCCCTTCCCGTGCCCGCCGTCGACCCTTCCTCCGCGCGCGCTGACCTCCCCCCCCACCGCCCCCTCGCATCATCCCTCGCGTCCTCGCTCGCCAGGGGCTGCGTCGTCGGCGTGGACGAGTCCGTCGCGCGCGAGACGCTCCCAAAATTTGAACTGTTTCGCCGGCGCCTGTCGCGCGCCGCCGCCGCCGCGACGACGACGACGACGTCCGCCCCCGGCGCGCGCGACGACCGCGACTCCGACTCCCCCGCGGCGTCGTCCATCGCCGCGGCGACGGCGTTCGCGAGCGACGTCAGCGGCGTCCTCGCCGCCGCCGCCGACGCCGCCGCCGCCGCGTCGGACCCCCGCGCGGGCGTCGCGATCCTCCAGAGAGCCGTCTGGGACCTCGTCGCGGTCTACTTCCTCGAGCCCGGCGGCGGCACCGGCGTCGCGACGTCCTCGCTCGTCGCGTGGTTCCAGCGCAACGCGTCGTGCTTGGGGTTGGGGCCTGGGTCGTTGCCGGAGCGCCTGCGCGAGCTCGTCGGCGCGATCGGAGACGCCGCCGGCGAGGGACGGGGCGCGGAGACGGCGTCGGGGTACTGGGAGTGCTTCGCGTCGCTCGTCGCCGTCGGGTGGAACGACGCCGCGATCGATCTGATTCACTTGCACAGCACGTGGGAGGCGTGGAGGGTGGGGAAGATCGCGGTGAAACCGCAGGCGGAGGTGATGGAGGCGCTGATCGCGCTGCTGAGGACGGCGCCGAGGTTGGGAGGCGGATGGGGCGACGACGACGCGAACGGCGGCGACGACGGCGAAAACGGCGGCGGCGCGTCGACTTCGACTTCGGCGACGGCGACGGCGACGGCGACGTCCGTGCCGCAGTTTCTCGCGTTCCGCGAAGGGTGGCTTCGGCAGGTCCGCGACGTGCTCGCGGCCGACGACCTCTTCGACGCGTGCGTCGATCAGCGCACCGCCGAGGGCGCGAGAACCGCGCTCGCGATTCTCGCCGGCGACGACGTCGAGCTCGACCGCGCGTGCGATCGCGCGGGATGGCTCGAGTTCTTCGTCGCGTCCGCGCTGCGGAAGCACCCGTCGCTGCGCGCGACGAACGGCGAGCACGCGTCGCTTCTCTCCGCGTGCGTCGCGAGGCGAGGCGCGGGCGCGTCCGCGGAGCTCGACGCGTTGCTGACGGCGGCGATCGAAGTGGACGCCGCCGCCGTCGTCGACGCGTGTTCGTCGCACATGAACGCGTGGTTCCTCGCGCACGTCTCGGAGCTTCTCGTCGCCGCGGCCGGGGACGGGTTCGTCGTCGGCGTCGGCGCGGACGCGCGCGCGGCGGGGGGGAATGGAGAAAGGCTGGCGCTGCCGGACGCGCGCGCCGGCGCCGCCGGCTCCGGCGCGGTTCTGCGGCGACCCGTTCGAAGCCTCCTCGGCGCGACGCACGCGGAGCTGTATCTCATCGAGTATTGCGCCGCGCTCGCGACGCGCCCGAACACGCGCGACCTCGCGCTGCGGTACCTCCCGCACTGCGCGACGAGAGGCGCGGGCGTCATGTCGACGGTGCTGCGCGCCGCCGCGCCGCCGCCCGGGGCGTTTCTCGACGCCGCGAGCGCCTCCGCGAGCGCCTCCGCGTCGAAGACCGCGCGCGACGACGCGGCACTTTTCATCGCGACGCGCGACGCGTTAGAAGCGTGCGCGACGTTCGGTCTCGACGGCGCCGCGCTCGGCGTCGCGCGGTCCGCGGCGGCGGCGGCGAGGGCGAACGGCGATCAGACGGGCGCCGTGGCGTGGGCGTTTCGCGCGGGCGACGTCGCCGCCGTCGCCGCGCTCGCGCTGGAGCAGCTCCCGACGCCGGCGCAGGCGAGGAACGACCCGTCCGCGGCGGCGGCGACGTTGGCCCGGCTCGCCGCGGAGCACCCCGCGGCGGTCGATCGCGACGACGACGACGACGACGACGAGCGCGCGATGACGCGCGGCGGCGGCGCGAATGCGAACGCGAAAGACGACGACGACGGAGCGATCGATCCGCCGTCGTTCCGCCCCGGCGTCGGCCCCGCGGGGTTTCTCGACGCGCTCGCGGCGTTGCGCGCGGACCTCAAGTCGCTCGCGAGGGCGGGTGCGCGCGCGCCGACGCCCGCGCACGCGGGCGCGATCGTGTCCGGACGGAGGGCGCGCGCGACGGCGTCGCGCGCCGGGGGCGCGCTGCTTTCGCTGTGCTCGCGCGGGTGCGGGCAGACGCACCTGTGGACGCACGCGATATGCGCCGCGGTGCCGCTGTTAGAGGGCGCGCACTCGCCGCTGAGCGCGCGCGAGATCGCGGCATTGATCGCGAGGTTGGAGGAGGCGTCGGCGGCGTCGGCGGCGGACGCGTCCGACGTCGAGCGGCGGGCGCGCGACGGCGCGAGCGACGGCGCGCTGGACGCGCGGACGGAGGCGGCGAGGTTGGCGCTCGCGAGGGCGTTCGCGCGGACGTGCGCGAGCGGCGGCGGCGGCGGCGGCGTCGTCGCGTAGAGGGATGAAGGAATGAATGAAGGGATGAAGTCAGGGAGGGAGGGAGGCTGGCGCGATGGGGCGGGCGGCGGCGGCGGCGGCGGCGGCGGCGAAGAGGTACTCTAGAGTGCGACGAGAAGTGCAACTTATTCGCGGGAACGCGCGCGTTGCGATGGCGCGGCGGGCGCGCGACGACCGACGATCGCCGACGCCGCGCGCGCCTCGGCCGCGCGGCGTCCACCGCGTCTCGTGAATACCATCGCGCGTTCACTCGAGGTCCCTCCCGCGCGCCCTCCCGCGCCGCTCGCGCGTCGCGAGCCGCCTCCGCGCGCGGTTCCTCCCCCTCCTCGCGCGCGTCGCCTCGCCGCGGTCGGCGCGTCGTCGCCGTCGTCGAGCGACGAAAACGCCTTCAGGGGAACCATTCGGAGTTTTCGAAAGGCATTTTCGTTCACAACGCCTCAGTGCGCAATTAGATAGAACGACGTACGCGTACGCGTACGCGGAATTCATTTGGCGTTTTAACTCGTCTGCAACTCAAAAAAAATTTCCGTTTGCTGCGTGTTTACGCGGAGCGAAAATAAAGCCGAAGACGCGCATCGGTTCCACACTCCGCGCTGCCCGACGCACGTTCGTCGTCGCATATCGACTCCCTAACCGCGCGGAGGAGGCGAGCAAGAACGCTCCGCACGGCACGGGCACACGATACGTCAAGGTTCGTGCCCGCGCGCGCGCTCGGTCTACGGTCATTCCCCGGTCGCCGGAAAAGCGAAATCTCGCTCGCGTCGTTGTTTTTCGTGCGACGAAGTTTTTTCACGCACTCACGCGCGCGTCGTTCACCCCGCAGGCGCCATGAACGAGAACGCGCGAAGATCGACGGGCGATATCAACACGAGGAGTGAGAAGGGTGAGTCAGATATGGGTCTTTTCGCGCGCAATGCCGCTCGCGTCGCGCGTCACGCGGCGCATCCGACGCGTACCCCTCGCACGCGATTTCGCGCTCGTCGCACGAACTGACGCTCACGCACGGTAACCCGCGATTCACCCCCGCAGTCATGTCCGGCCGGGTTCCCCTCATGGGCAACCGCCGCGCGCTCGGCGATATCGGTAATGCTCAGGCGGGCACTCGAGGTGCCGCGGGCAAGGAGGGCACCAAGTGCGTACCCTTTCCCACCCCACCGCGCGCCTTTTCCGGCGCATCTCGCGGTCGTCGTTTCTCTCTGCTTAGGTCTTCTCGTGTTGTGAAACGCGAATCGCGACGGGGGGACGCTCCTTTCTAAGCGCGTCGCTGACGATTCCTCCTCGCGTGTTCAGGGAAAATGGCGTCTCCAACAGCGTGAACGACATGTCCACGATGCTCAACAACTTCCGCGAGAAGACGCAGCGTGGGGCCGCGGCGCCGAAGTGGGGCCGCACGTCGCAGCGCACGACGAACACGCGCCCTCGCGACATCTCAAATGCCACGGGCGGCACGATGACGACGCGCTCGGGCGAGCCCGCGTCCAAGCGCGAGAGCTACACCGCGTACATGGAAGGGCGTGCCGCGGCGGTGCGTGAACCTCGACCACCCTCCCAAAGCCTCGACGGGCGAGAGGTCACTACCCTGTGCCTCTCGCGCGCGCGTTTTGCTTAGGACCCCTTTTGCGCGCGACTCGCGACTCGCGAGGCGCTCGACGTGTCTCTGACCACGAACGACTGACCTCACGCCCTCCTTTCGCTCTCGATCTACAGGAGATCCCGGACATTGACGCCCTCGACCGTGAGAACCCTCTCGCGGTGACGGAGTACGTGAACGACATCTTCAGCTACTGGTTCAGAGTCGAGGTGCGCGACGTTTTCGCGCGCGACCAGTCACTGCTTGAAAAACGAACTCCGAGCTGTCGCGACGCGTTTTGAATCGTGTTCGATCTGAAACGCGTTCGACGCGCGCGTCGGGCTTTCGCGCCGCTCTCGGCGCGTTCCCCGCGCGCGGCGCGGTCGCTCACGTTCCGCGGGCGACTTTACCGCGGTCGCGTCCGTCAGATCTCGCCGAACGAATCGCTCCTCGCTCGTTGAACTGAAACTAAACGCCTCCTTCCCTTTTTTCCTTCTCTCCCTCCCGCAGCCCGACACTCAGGTTGCGCCGAACTACATGCTGATCCAGACCGACATCAACGACAAGATGCGCGCGATCCTCATCGACTGGCTCGTCGAGGTGCACCTGAAGTTTAAGCTGATGCCGGAAACGCTGTTTCTGACGCACAACCTCATCGACCGCTTCTTGGCGAAGAAGGTCGTGACGCGGAAAAACCTTCAGCTCGTCGGCGTCACCGCGATGCTTCTCGCGTCCAAGTACGAGGAGATTTGGGCGCCGGAGGTCAGGGATTTCGTGTACATCTCCGACAAGGCGTACACCCGAGAGCAGATCCTCGGGATGGAGAAGCAGATGCTGAACACGCTCGGGTTCCACCTCACGGTGCCGACACCGTACCAGTTCATGTCTCGATTTTTCAAAGCGGCGAACGCGGATAAGCAGTTTCAGCTCCTCGCGAGCTTCGTCGTGGAGAGCTCGCTGCCGGACTACAGCATGCTGAAGTACCCCGGGTCTCTTCTCGCGGCGAGCGCGGTGTACGTGGCGATGAATACGCTTGGTAAGGGTGAGTGGAACGACGTGATGGAGGCGCACACGCGGTACACGGAGGAGGACATTCGGCCGTGCGCGAACGCGATGGCGCGTTTGCAGCGCAAGAGCGCGACCGCGTCTTTGTCCGCGGTGCACAAAAAGTACAGCAACCCGAAGTTCATGGAGGTTGCTAGGCTTCCCGCCCCCGCTGGTCTGGGGGAGGATTAAGCGTTTGCGCGAGCGAAGTCGTCTAAAAGCAGACGACGTGCGCGCGATCGGGGGGGTGGTGGAATTGGGGGTGACGAGAAGCCCGGGACGGAGGGAGCAGGCGAAGAGACGGGGCGGCGGGGTGTGTTGACCTGACGACACCCAGCCCGTCTCTGTGCGCGTCTGCATCCGCGGAGCTTGAACATGGTTATGGTTTACGTTACGAGACGCAACCTTGAACTTTGACGAACGATGAGTACTGGGCGACCGAACGACGTCGACGGTCGCTCACCGGAGGGAACGTTTCCAACTCTTGCTTTTGTCCGCTTTGTCTCGAGACAGCGGGTGTAATACTACACACAGGAAATGAACCAAACGAAGGCGACGCGCTCGCTCGCTCACTCTACTGTACTTCTACATGCATCAAAACCGACGCGCAATCGCGACGAGCGCTTACCCCCCGCTTCGGCACTCCTCCCACGCGGCGAGCACCGCGTGCGCGAAGCCTCGCGTCGCGTCGCCGTCGGCGCGCAACGCGTTTCGCAGACGCAAACTCAGCTCGAGCTGCACGCTGACTAAACCGAGCTCCACGCCGCGCTGCGACATCGTGTGCATGCCGTCCGCGCGCGCGCCCGCGAGCACCGGATCGTCGTTCACCTCGAACCCGTCGCCGTCGCCGTCGCCCCCCCACGTCGTCGCGAGGAACGCGCGGAGACGGCGGGACACCGCGCGGCGCACGCGCTCCGCGAACGCTCTCGAGCGTTCGTCGTCCGACGCCCCGCGCAGCGCGCCCGTGCCGACGTCCACGTCCCCGCGCCCGATGTCGACGAGCGCGTCGCCTTCCGGGTCGCGTCGTCCGTGCACGTCCACGTGCAGCGCCCCGGGGTGCGCGGCCGCGTGACGGCGGAGCAGCACCCCGAAGGGATGCGACGCGTCGCTCGCGGGATCGCAGCAATTTGGATCTATCCTTCCCGGGACCGCGTCCCTCGCGGCTCTGGACCTGACCCTCTCATCTTTGCTCCACGCGATCGCGACGCCGTCGCACGCGCGCGCGAACTCCTCCGCGAGGAACGACGTCCACTCCTCCGGGACTTTCAGCGCGAACGCGCGGTGCAGAAAGACGCCGTGCGGGGCTGAGAAGATCGGTGGAGAAGGCGGCGGACGCTCCGCGTCCGCCGACGCCGCCCCGGGCGCGGCGTCGTCCACCCCGGCGCGCGCGACGACCGCGTCGAGGACGACGACGGACTCGAGCTCGCGCTCGACCGGCGGCGGCGGCGGCGACGACGACGACGACGTCATCTCACGTCGTCATCTCGACGCGCGAGGGAGAGTGTCTGGTGGTGGCGGTGTTGTTAACCACGCGGCGGACGACGCGACGGACGAACGCTTCGAAACTGCTGACCGTTCATCATCCCACGACGCACGGCGCGGCGCACTCCTCCGCGCGCGCGGCGGTCGACGGGTCGCGCCCGCCCTCGCCGCCGCCGCGGACGCGTCATGGCGAGCGCGAGGACGCCGACGCACGAGGTGCGCCGCCCCTCGCCGCTCGCGACCGACCGCGAGCGCGCGCCGCCAGCCCGGCGCCCCGCCCCCGAGATCCTCCAGTCGTCGCGAGACTCATCGTTTCGGCACCTCCCATCCGACTCATCGCCTCGTCGTCCGTCCCCGTCGCCGTCGTCCCCGAGCAGGCGTCCTTCGACGATCGCGGCGCGTACGTCGTCCGCGTGCGCCTCCCGGGCGTGTCCTCCTCCTCCGCCGTCAGCGTCGACGTCGTGAACGGCGACGTCCTCGAGGTGTTCGCGCTCACGTACGGCGGCGACGACGACGACGACGACGCGTCCTCCGCGTCCTCCGCCGCGGGGGGATGGAGGCTGACGCACCCGCTGCCGTTCGCGGTGTCGTCGTCGTCGTCGTCGTCCGCGCGCGCCGAGGTGTCGAGGGTCAAGTTCAGCAAGAAGAGTCGGACGCTGACGGTCGCGTTCGACGGCGCGAGCGCGATGGATCCGTCGCCGACGCCGACGAAGGCGGCGGCGGAGCGCGCGACGGCGCCGTTCCCGCCGGACGAACCGTCTCGGGAATACGAACCGTCGCCTCCGCCGTCGCCGATATCGCGCGCGAGCGACGACGACGACGATCGCCGCGAAGAAGAAGAAGACGCGTCCGAGCCGTCGTCGTCGTCGCCCGGGCGGTCGCCGCCGCCGCCGCCGCCGCCGCGGCGCCCCCCGCCCCGCGACGCGGCGCCCTCGCAGACGCTTCCCGGCGGGATCGACTTCGCCTTCGACCCCAACCTGTACCTCTGCGTCGACGCGACGGGCGCGCGCGGGCGGCACCTGAGAGCGCGACGCGCGCTGCGCGAGGGCGACGTCGTCATGACGTGCGACCCGCTCGTGTGCGCGGTGCACGACCGGCACGCGGAGCGCGCGTGCGCCTTTTGTTACCGCGACGTCGACGGCGGCGGCGTTCGATGCGACGCGTGCGACGCCGCGCTCTACTGCGGCCGTCGATGCCGCGCGGCGGACACGTCGCACGTCGGCGAGTGCGCGCTCGCGCGGCGCGCGAAGACGGACCCGCGGCTTTCGTCCGCGACGAGAGGGCTTCGACTGTTTCTTCGACTGCTCTACGTCCGCGCGACAGCCCCGGGGCTCTTCGACGCGGTGAAGGCGCTCGACTCGCCGTTTCGCGACGTCTCCGCGGAGAAACGCGCCACGTACGTCGGCATGGCGAACGCGGTGAACTCGATGCTGCCGCCCGGACCGGCGCGGATGGACGTCGACGCGCTCGCGGAGGTGATGAGCAAAGTGCACGTGAATTCGCACGGCGTCGTCGACGCCGCGGGCAGGGCGCTCGGGACCGGGGTGTATCCCCCCGCGGCGTTGTTTAATCACTCGTGCGCGCCGAACGCGGTGGTGTCGTTCGGCGGGGCGGACGACGATGGCGACGGTTCACATTCCGACCGCGACGGTTCATGTTCTAACGGTTCAACAAACAACGGCGCGAGGCTCACCGTGCGATGCGTATCCCCCGTGGAGGAGGGCGAGGAGATTTGCATCGCGTACGCGGAGGTGTACGCCACGAGAGAGACGCGTCGGGAGGCGCTCTGGGAAAAGAAGGCGTTCGCGTGCGAGTGCCGTCGGTGCGCGGACGCGGCGTCCGCGCGAAGGGACGCGCCGCTCGGCGGGTGGCGGTGCCCGCGTCTGAGCGCGTGCGATGGCGTCGTCCCGGACGCGGGAGACTCGTGCTTGACGTGCGGCGCGAAATGCGCGCGCGCGCGGTCGAAGAGGGACGCCGCCGAGCGTCGGTGGATCGGGCGGCACGCGGCGGCGTTGACGGCGTTGCGGGAAAACGATCACGCGACGGCCGTTTCGATCGCGTGCGAAGTCGTGCGTGAGAGCGACGACGCGCTGTGCGACGCGCACGTGATACGGCACGAGTGTCGGCTCGTTTTGATGGACGCGCACGCGGCGTTGAAGCAGTGGAGGCACGCGGCGGACGTCTCGCGCGACGTCGCGGACGCGATGCGGCGATTCGTCAATGTGAATCATCCGGGGAGGGCGCACGCGTTGCGGTGCTTGGGCGACGCGCTCGTCGCGCTCGTGGACGTTGACGAGCGGAAGGAGAGGCGGAAGACCGTCGTCGCGAAGGGAGGGGGGAAGAAGAAGGGCGCCGCCCACGCCCACGCCCACGCGGCGGCGGTTGACGTTTCGTCTTCCGCGGCGGTCGCGCTCGCGGAGGCGGCGGCGGCGTATCGACGCGCCGGCGCCATCCTCGAGATCGCGTACGGGAGACATCACCCGGCGACGACGGAAGCGCGCGATTCGGAACTGGCCGCGCGCGCGCGAATGCAGAGCCTTCACTAGCTACCCAGCGCGGCGCCGCGGTCGCACAGTACGACGGCGGTGTACTACCCACCTTCGAAGGTACTTTCAACGTACTTTCGAAAGTACTTTCGAAAGTACTTCCGTACTTTCTTAGACTACTAGCTTCTAACATTAAATAAACTAAATTAAACCCAACGCCGCGACGAGCGCGACGACGACCGCGAACGTCCATCCTCCGCCGCGGAACGATCGCGCGCCGCTGTGCTCGTACACGCAGTCTTGCACCTGGAACGTCCCCGGGGTCGTGTTGAAGTGCCACCTGGGGCAGTACTCGCACAGTTCGATCCCGGTCGCGCCCGTCCTCGGCCCGTACGTCCGCGCCGGGCACAGCTTGCACGAGTCGCGGCCCTCCTCGTCGTTGTACGACCCGGGCGGGCACGGATCGCACACCGCGGATCCGTGCTGGTCCGCGAAGGTCCCCAACGCGCACGGCGCGCAGTCGCTCGGAAATATCGACCCCTCGAGATCGATAAACGTCCCCGGAAGGCACTTCCAACACTCCGCCATCCCGGTGAGGTTACCGTACGTCCCCGGGATGCACGGCAGACACTGCGCCTTCCCCGGCTGCGTGTTGTGGAAGCCGATGGCGCACTCGAGGCACTGGTCCGCGCTCGACGCGCCCGCGAGCGCTTGGTACGTCCCGGGCGGGCAGCTCAGACACTCCGGGAGCGCCTCCTCGTCGCCGTACTGCCCGGGCGGGCACACGTTGCACTGCCCCGCGCCCGCGGCGGATCTCGTGCCGATCGGACACTTCCGGCACTGGTCCCCGGAGGTCGCCTTCTCGGTGGGGAGGAAAAACCCCGCGTCGCACGGCGAGCACGCGATCGTCCCCACCTGGTCCGCGTACGAACCCGTGGGGCAGTCCGCGCAGAGCTCCGCGCCGGGCTCGTTCGCGAACGTCCCGACCGGGCACGGGATCGCGTCCGCGCTGCTGTTGCTTCCGGGCTGCGGTAAGAAAAACCCTCGCGGGACGGGAACGCACGCGCGCAAGCCGTCGGCGTCGGCGTACGTGCCTCGCGGGCACCGCTCGCACGCGCCCGCGCCGGGCGTCGGCGAGTACGTCCCGTACGGGTCCGTCCCGCACGGCTGGCAATCAAGCGGGTCCTGCGAGCCCGTGAACGGGAGGAACAACCCCGCGGAACAAGGCGTGCACGACGTCGCGCCGAAGAACGTGTTGTACCGCCCGAGCGGGCACTCCGCGCACTCGGACATGCCGGGATTCGGCGCGACGGTGCCAGGTCCGCACGCGACGCACTGCGACGACGAGTTCCCTCCCGTGAGCCCGTACACCGTCCCCGCGGCGCACGGATCGCACGACGACGATCGCGGGCTGGACGCGAACGACCCGGCGGGGCACGGCGAACACTCCGCGGTACCGGGCGCGGCCGCGAACGTCCCGACGTCGCATGGAAGGCACTGAGGGTCGTTCCATACAAAAATAGTTCACTGGTCAGTTGAAATAGAACGCGACCAAGTGTTGAAATCGAGCTACATATGGGTGAAAGACTTTTGTATAGAACGCACCTGGTCCGCGGACGTCGCGTTCTTCTCCGGAAGGTAAAATCCCGCCGCGCACTTCAGACACGAGCTCTGCCCGCTCAGAGGCTGGTAGTGGCCCTCCGGGCACAGCGTGCACGAGCCCCCGCCCGCGGCGTCGATGAACGTCCCGGGCGGACACGGCTCGCACGCGTCCACGGAGTTCGACCCGAAGAACGCGTTGAAACTTCCGGGGGGGCATCCGACGCACGCGCTCCCGCCGAAGGTTTCGACGTACGTCCCGGGAGGACACGGCAAGCACGCGTCCAGCCCTCCGACGGGGGCGAAACTCCCGGGCGCGCACGCGTAGCACTCCGAGACGGACCGCGCGCCGGTGTAGTTGAGATGCGTCCCCGGCGGACACTGCTTGCAAACCGTCGACCCGAGGACGTCCGCGTACGTCCCCTGCGCGCAGTCCACGCATTTGACGTACTCCGTCGCCTCGATCAACGCGTTGTAAAACTCGATCCGCGCGCGCCCCGACGTCGGGTTATACTCCCCCTTCGGGCACGCGTCGCACTGCGCCGCGGACGTCGCCCCCGGCGCGTACCCGAACGTCCCCGCGGGACACCCTACGCACTCCGTGGACCCGGGATTCGACGCGTACGTCCCCGGCGCGCACGGCGCGCACGACGCCGCGCCCAACGCGTTGGAATACGTCCCGGGCGCGCACGGCGGGCACGCCGCCGCGCTCGTCGCCTGCGTGGGTGAAGCGATCGGTCAGTCGAACGTCTTACCGGTCAAGCGTTGAAAGGGAAACGCGGGTGAAGAGTGACGACGGGAAAAGTCCTTAAGGAACGGCGTTCACCACGCGAACGGGGTCGTATGGGAAGCAGTCTCACCGCCGCCGCCGCGCCGTACGTCCCCGCGGGACACGCGTCGCACTTCACGTTCCCCTCGCCCGCGGAAAACGACCCGACCGCGCATGGCGCGCAGACGGAGCTCCCGGGCGTCGCCGCGAAGTGCCCCGCGGGGCACGGCTCGCAGCTCGACTTTCCGGGCGCGTCGCCGAAGGACCCTGACGAGGTCGTTCCATACAAAAATAGTTCACCGGTCAGTTGAAAGGAGACGCGATCAAGTGTTGAAACCGAGCTATGGGTGTAAAAAAAACCTTTGTAAGAACGCACCTGAGGGGCACGCGAGGCAATCCGCGGCGGAGCGGCTGCGCGAGTACGCCAGCGAAGTCGACGCCGGGCACTCGACGCACGCCGTGGAAGCGGAAGACTCCTGGTACGTCCCCGGGCCGCACGGCGCGCACGCCGACGCGCCGGGGAGCGCGGAGAAGGTGCCGGGGGAACACGCGACGCACTGCTCCGCGGACGACGCGCCTCCGAAACCGAGAAACGTGCCGCCGGGGCAGAGCGCGCACGTCTCCGTTCCGGGGAGCGACGCGTACGATCCGGGCGCGCACGCGTCGCATCTGGACGCGCCCTCGACGGGCGCGGCTCGACCGGGCGGGCACGGCGAGCACGCGGTCGCGCTCAGGTCCTCCGCGAAGGCGCCCGTCGCGCAGACGACGCAGTCGCCGGTGACTTTGGGTCGAGGGTCCATCATGCGAAGCGATGATATCGGGGCGGAGTCGAAAGGCGTCAGAAGCGGAGTTGAAAGGCATCGCGGTCTGAGAAGACTGAAAGCGTGGGACCCTGGGCGGAGAGAAACGCCTTTCGGGCAAAGTCCTTAAAAAGGAACGGCGTTCACCACGCCGACGCGGTCGTAGTTGGGGACCAGTGTACAAAACGAACGCACCTTTGTCGAGACGCGACCCGGGGCGGCACGCGCGACGCGTCGCGCGCGTGAACCCGCCCCCCGCGGCGATCTCCCCGACCTGCGTCGCGCCGCGCACGAGCTGCGGGACCGTGACGTAGTCCGGTCGCCCCGCGCTCTCCGCGGACTGCCCGACGACCCAGCCCCAGCCGAACGCGGCGAGGTCAAACTCGGAGCCGTTTAAAACCCACGGCGGCGGCGTCAACGGTTGGACCCCGGAGAGGAGCGACTTGAAGAGGGAGTGCGCGTGCCCGACGTTGCCGCTCGCGTCCTCGTCGTCGCGCAGGCGCTCGAAGATCAAGTCGTACTCGCCCTCCGGATCATCTGAGGCGTCCATGCGCAGCAGCCGCCGCGCGCGTCGGCGGCCGGTCTCCCCCGAGTTCAATAAATTGGTCACGTTCGGAATCTGCCGCCACCCCCGCAGCGTCAGGTAGGGCTCGTTGGCGTTGTTCTCCTCGAGCTCGAACGCGCTCTGCGGGTCCAACCCGAGCTCGCCAAACTCGTTCGAGCCCCAGGCGTACACCTCCCCGAGGTCGCAGATCGCGACGGTGTGATGTAACCCCGCGGCGACGGCGGTTATGTTCACGTGCTTCAAAGCGTCAACGCGTTTCGGGACGAACCGCGTGATGCGGTCGCCGTGCCCGAGCTGCCCGTGAGAGTTCCCGCCCCACGTCCACACTCGACCGTCGCGCGTCACCGCCGCGACGTGGTGCCGCGACGCGGAGACCTGCACGACGTCGACGCCCTCCAGCGCCGCGATCGGGGTCGGGACCATGACCCTGTGGTCGTCGAGACCTTCGCGGCCGGGCTGGCGTCCGACGCCGTGGCCGAGTTGTCCGACGGGTCCGTGTCCGAACGTGTACACGCGGCCGGGCGCGACGGCGGCGGTCTCGACGCGCTTTGCCGCGCCCAACGCGTCCTCATCTGCGTCCACGTCCACATTGATGAGGTTCCCGGGGGGTCGAAACGCCGCCTCTTTGCGCGCCTTCTCGAGCGCGATCGCCGCGGGCGTCCCGGGGAGCGGGTCCGCGGAGACGGCGACGGTGAACGACCCCGCGGCGGCGATCTGCGAGAAGCGGACGGGCTCCAGGTCTGAATCCCGGACGCGGTAATCGCGCGAGTCCGCGCTTCTTCCATACGGGCGCCACATCAGCGCGAGCTCCACCGGGCCGGGGGTCTCCTGCCTCCCGACCGCGGGCGCGCCGTAGGCTTCGCATCCGGTCCCGTTGAGCTTCTCGTTCCCCCCGAAGATCGTCCTCGTCTCGTTCCCGTCCGGGGTTTCGATCGTCGTCGTCCTCGGCTGGCTCTTCGGGTGATGCGACCGCTCCGCGCACTCTAACCGTCCGAGCTGACCGTTCGCGTTCGACCCCCACGACCACATCACGCCCTCCGACGACAGCGCGACGGTGTGGAACTCCCCGACGGCGACGCCGACGACGTCAACGCGATCGAATCCGCCGCCGACGACGCGGTGGGGTCGCAACGGATCCGCCGCCGCCGCCGCCGCCGCGTCCGTCGCCGCCGCCGCGGGACCCCGCAGCGACCCTCGGCGACGCGGGCGACCGAGCTGCCCGTCCGCGTCGGCTCCCCAGCAGTACGCCTCGCCGCGTTTCGTGACCGCGCACGCGTGGCCCGCGGACGCGGCGACGGAGGCGACGTCGTCGACGCCTTCGATTTTCGTCGGTCTCGCGCGCGGGTACGCGTGCCCGAGACCTAAGCGTCCGTTGGCGCCGTCTCCCCACGCGTACGCCTGCCCAAGGGTTTCCGGGGCTCGGCTGATACCCACGGCGGAGTACTCCCCGGCAGCGATCGACGCGAGCTCGAGCTTCATCGTCTCCTCCGCGTCATCGAGCACGGGCAGGCGCTGAATCGCGGCGTGTCCCAACCCGAGCTGCCCGGCTTCGTTCCTTCCGAAGACGACGCCGAACGACCCCATCTGATCCCGCTTCTTCGGGGTCAACCAATGCGACGCGGTCGTCTCCGGGTCGAGCGTCGCCGGGTTGATCCCCGCGGCGCCGTTCGCCCACCAGTCGACGCTGTCCTTCAACGGCGCGTCGATCGGGCGGAAGTACCAGTTCGGCAGGCGGACGAACCGCGACAGGACGTCGTCGAGTTTATGTCGGACGACGATCTGGACGCGCGCGGTGTCCGCGGAGTACGCGCCCGAGGCGTCCTTCAATCCGTACCGCAGCGTGAAGAACGGGAACCCCGCCGCGATGGGCGGCGGCGTGTACGTCACCTTGAGCGTGTTCGAGAGCAACACCGCGCGGTCCAGCGCCATCGCTTCCGTCGCGGTCATCTCGTTCGGCGCCTTGGAGCCCGCGCCGAACCACGAGGAGGGGAACCCCGGCGGTCCGACATAGTTTCCCGTCGTCGGCGCGATCGCGGAGATCGTGTTCGCGGCGCCGAAGGCATCGGTTAACGCCCCTTCAGTGTCCGTTACTTTCGGCGCGTCGACGATCACCGCGGAGACGAGCTGCGGCTCGCACGTCACTCTCCAAACGCCGGCGATTTGCGTCGTGACGCACGTCTCGTCCTCGTCCGCGCCTTTCAACTCCAGCTCGATCGGCTCGCCTTCGAACGCGACGACGGTGAAGTCTTCGCCCACGACGGGCGCGTCGTTCGACGGCTTCACGTGGATGTGCACCCTCCCGACGTTGCGCGCGAACAAGTTGTTCGAGTCCGATACGCGGTACGTCAGCTCGCCGTAAAAAAATCGATGCGGGCAGCACACGTTGGCGCACTCACACGACGTCCCCACCTCGACGCAGCTGTCGCAGCTGTTGCACGTGCTCGGGAGGTTCACCCCGGCGAGGGTGACGCACTCCCGCGCGGGGCAGCACCCGGTCACGTTCCCCGGGAGCTTCGGTTCGAACCACACGCGATTATTCCCGGGCGTCAACGCCTGAGGAAGGATGTTCAAATCGAGCCGACGACCGCGCGAGCCGTCCGCGGGGTTCACGTCGTAGAACGCGCCGTCGTCGTCGCCTCCCGTGGGGTTCGGTGCGCTCAAGATCTCGAACGTGAGAACGTCGCCGTCGGAGTCGCTCCCGAGGAGGCTCAGCGGCAGCGGGCCCGCGGAGTTTTCAAACACGAAGACCCGCCGCGTGGTCGCCGGGGTAATCGTCGGCGCGGCGTTGACCCTCATCTCCACCCGCTCCGGCTGCGACGTCAGACCAACGTCGTCCACGACCACGAACTCGATCGCCGCGTACGCCGCGGCGTTCGGACCGTACGGATCCCTCCCGTTCTCGTCGGGGACGAAGAGCACGCGGTGTTCCGGGTCCGTCACCGGGCACGGCGACGACGACGAGCACGACGACGGAAACGCGTCGCCGCGTTTGAAAGTCCCGAGCGCGTCGTATTGGTACAAGACGCCGCACGCGCTCGACGCGTCGCCGCACGAGACGCTAAACCCGGGCGGGAGCGTGATGGACGGCGACACGTCGCCGCCCTCGGGGTCCGTCCCGTGGAGAGAGAACACGACGCCGCGCTCGGAGTCGACGCCCTGGAGCATGCTCGGCGCCGTCGTCGGCGTCGCGACGGGCGGGAGGTTGTGCGGCTCGACGACGATCGTCGCCGTCTGCGGGTCGAGGGTCCATCATTCGAAGCGACGAATGTCGGGGTGGAGTTCAGGGGTGCGTCAGAAGCGGAGTTGTGAGGCGTCGAGGTGTGTCGGGAGGATTGAAAGCGAGGGGCGATGGGCGGAGAGAAACGAACGCCGGGAGAGAAGGTCCTCAAGGATCGAAGCGCGCCGCGCCGACGGGATCGCGTATAGGGAGGGGACCAGCGTGTATAGGGAACGCGCCTGCGTCTCGCCGTACGCGTCGCAGACGCGGCTGCCGTCCTCGTTCGCCTTGGTCACGCACACTCGGAACGTGAAGGACGTGTTGTACGCGACGCCGTCGTCCGGAAGCGCCGACAGCGGCGTGAAGAGCACCTGGCGCATCGGATTGTCCACCGCGCCCTCGGCGAGGCTCCCCGCGTTGACTGTGAGAGAAACGGTGTCGTTGAAAGGCGTCAGTTGGAGTTGAAAGGCGTCGAGGGCGGGGATTGAAAGCGATAGCTGGGCGGAGAGAGACGACGGGCAAATTCCTTAAGGATCGGCGTTCACCACGCCAACGCGGTCGTATGGGAACCAGTGTATAGAACGCGCCTTGGTAAAACCCTGGCGTCGTGGTGTACTTGGCCACCGTCTCCGGAGGATCTCTGGGGGTGCCGTCGGGGTTAAACCACCCGTTCGAGGGCTCGCGGAGGACGCTCAGGTATCCGACGTCCGCAGGCGGGAGCGTCACGAGCTTCGTGTGTATCCTGTCGTCCTCGCTGACGGTCTGGTCGCCACACGAGGCGAACGCGCTCGGAAGCGGCGCGAGCGTCACGCGCGTCGACTGCGTCGGCTGGCCGTCGTAGTACTCGCCCAAACTCGGCACGCGAACCCCGATCGACTTGGGCTTCTTCGACGGGTACGACACGACGACGTCCGCGGCTCTCGGTTTCGGAACGTACGTGATGTTCGCCACGCCGACGGTCGAGGAAAGCAGCTCGCCGTCGTCGGCGACGAAGTAGACGCTCAGCACGCCGCCGCTGGATTCCAACCCGGGGGGGTTGAGGTCGTCGACCGGACGCGTCGGCTCCGGGGGGTCGTAGAAGACGTCCACGCCGGTGAGTAATATCGGCGGCTCGCACGTCCCGTTCACGCCGTCGCATCGAAGCTCGGTTCGCATCGCGCCGCCGCCGTCCGCGTCGGGGATCGGGACGTCGTGGTACAATCCCGGGACGACGCCGAGCGGCGCGACGCGAACGACGCGCGCTTTCATCGCGCCCGAGTACGACCCGTCGGGGAGTTTGCCGCAGTACCCGGCCGGGCAGTCCGCGGCGTCGACCGCGCCCAGGGACAGCGTGATGTTGGCGCCCTCGTGGAGCGGCGTGCTCGTGTTCTCGGTCGTCGGCGGCGAGTTCACCGCGAACGACACCGAGCCCGTGCTCGACGCGTCGGCGTATCCGTCGTTGACGCGGAATTTAATCTCTTGCAACCCGGTGAGGCCGCCGACGGGCCGACCCTGCGACCCGCGCTGAGGAATAAACTTGATCACGCCCGAGCGCGATAGCACCAGGTCATCAGGCCCGTAGATCCTCCGGAACGAGCTCTCGCCGGGAGCGAGCGCGGTCTGATACACCTTGCCGACGTCCTCCGACGTCACGGACTGGTCGTCCGGGTTCACGACGAGCTGCTTCGGTATCGAGCTGACGCGGAAGCTCAGCGGGTCCCCGTCGACGTCCGAGCCGCTCAGCGAGTACAACGCGAACACGTGCGAGTCGCAACGCAGCTCGTCGCACTCCGCGACGCACGCGACGTTATCGCACTCCCCGGACGCGTCGTGTATCTCGCACCAGTCCAAGCTCATCTCCGCGTTTTTCGACGCGGAGGAGAGGTACTCGATGCACGAGCGCCGGCACACCTCCGCGCAGTCCGCGGCGCACTCCGCGCCGCAGTCCTCGGGAGTTCGCGCGATCGTCTCCTGAAATATCCCGCCGGAGATGGACTGCGGCGGCGTGTTCACGTGGAGCTCCACCTTGTGCCCGGGCTCCGTCATCGGCGACGAAAATTGCGCGCCGTCGTGCGCCTTGAACTCCAACGCCCCCACCGGCTTCCCGGCGCACTCCGCGCACGTCCCCGCGGTCCAGTAAATCAGCGGGTGCACCGTCGGCGTCTGCTGCCCCGGGCATCGAAAGTACGTGTCGTCCAGACACTCGACGCACTGCGCGGCGCCGCTGCACAGGATGATGCACGACTCGCCTCCGCTGCACGGTCGCAAGAGGAGGTTAATCGCCGTCGCGCACTCCGACGACGGCGCCGGCATCGGCTCCGGGCAGTACGACAGCGTCCCGAGCGTCTCCAGGACCTCGGGCAAGGACGTCACGACGGTCATGACGCCGTTCGAGTCCTCGTCGGAGGCGTACACGCGGAACCCGTCCGATTTCTTGCCCTTTTCGGTGAGGATGAACGCGTTCTCCGCTGAGGGTCGTTCCATACAAAGCGATGGCGGGGTGGTGTTCAAAGGCGTCAGGTGGAGTTGAAAGGCGTCGAGGGCGGGCGTTGAAAGCGGGGGATGGGCGGAGAGATGCGCCGGGAAAAGTCCTTAAGGATCGGCGTTCACCACGCCAACGCGGTCGTATGGGGACCAGTGTATAGAACGCACCTGAGATGAGCGGCCTCGCGGTGACGTCAACCTCCGCGCTGCCGCTCTGCGACGCGCACGTGCCGTCCTCCGCGACGCACGCGAGGTACCGCATCGACGCCGCGGGCGTCCCCGGGAGCGACCGAGCGTGCGCGCCCGGGATGTCCAACCGCGGCGTCGGGGACACGAGCAAGCGACCGTCCGCGTCCGCGACGCGAATCGGCGCGCCGGTGAAGTCCAGCGACGACGGCAGCCGCGCGCCGCGCCTGCCGTTGGCGTCGTGCTGATGAGGGTCGTTCCATACAAACAAAGTTTATCGGTCAGTTGACAGGAGACGCGATCAAGTGTTGAAACCGCCGAGCGATGGGTGAAAAACCTTTGTATAGAACGCACCTGATACAGCGTCGCCGCTTTCGGATGCGGCGGAGGTCCGAGGAGGTCGAAGAACACCGTCAGGTTCCGCGGGACGACGACCGCGCCGGGGCGCGCGTCGGGCGCGAGCGCGACGGAGTGCCCGCTCGGGTCGCGCGGCTGCGACGCCGCCAGCGTCAACACCGCGTCCAGCTCCTCGCCGCTCGCGCCCGGCGCCGGGCACGTCGCCCTCGGCCGCGGCAGCAGCGACAGATCCTCCGGGCATATCAGCCCCGAGACGGGCGGGACGACGAGGCAGTCCGCGAGCCGCTTCCGCGGGTGCGTCGCGGGGCGTATCGGCCGCGGGCCGCGGCCGTCGTGGTATCGCTCGGGTTCGGGCCGCGGCGGCGATCGGCTCACCGTGACGTTCAGAAGGATCCGATGCCCCGCCGGCTCGACGCACGAGGACCACGCCCACACCGTGAGCGCCTCGTCGTCGCCACAGCTCGAGAGCCCTCTGAGCGTCGCGCGCAGAGGTCCACCAGAGTCGTCTCCGGAGGCTCCTCCGTTCTGTGTGGGTCTCTCCCGTCGAAACGCGCCGCCGGCGACGGACCGCCAACTCGTGCGATGGACGCCGTTCTCGTCGTGCCCGCTCCCGCTCGCGGGGCACGACCCGCCGTCGACGAACGTCGCGCCGACCCACACGCGCTCCGGGCCGTACCCAAAACCACCGGCGCCGAAACACGCGTCCGGGATGGAGTCGCCGACGACCTCGACGCGGACCTCGTACTCCGGCTTGCGGCACGTCGTCGGGCCCGGGTACCCCGCGCGTTTGTCGGACGCGTCCGACGCCGCGCACGTCCACGCGTCGGACACGTCGGACGCGGCGACCGACGCCTCCGCGCACGTCGGCGTCGCCGAAGTCGACGCGGGGTCCAGCGCGAGGACCGCCGGGATGTCGAGCGCGAGCGCGGCGGTGGAGATTGGCTCGACGCGTTCGAGGAGCCGTCGTCGTCGCGGCGCGAGCGACGCCCTCGGCGGCGGCGTCGGCGCGTTTTCGGCGGCGTCCGCGTCGTCCGCGCCGTCGGCGCCGACGGACGACCGCGGCAGCGCGATGGTCACCGGCGACGCCGGCGACGGCACGCCGTTGACGACGTGGCGGTACGAGAACCCGTCCGTCGCGTCCGCGGTCTCGCCCGCGGGCGCGGCGGCGACGACGTCGTCGTCGTCGCCGCCGTCGATCGCGACGTTCGGCGAAGACGACGACGACTCCAGGAGCGATCGCCGCCCGCCGTCGCCGCCGGCGCCGCCGCCGCCGAGCGAAGCCGTGAACGACAGCAACGCGCGAACCCTCGACGCGATCCGACGCGCGCGCGGACCGAGCCGCGCCATCCCCCCTCCTCCTCCTCCTCCTCCTCCTCCTTTCGCCGCGACGACCCGTTTCGCGTCCTCGCACGCCTCTCGCGCCCACTCCCCGCTCCCGCCCTCGCGCCCGTACGGCACGTACACCAGCGTCGCGGGCGTGCCGTCCGCGTCTCCGGGTATCGATCTCGGGTACCGAAGCGCGACGACCGCGTCCGCGTCGTCCGAGTCGCCGCACAGGACTAAAGAGCCCTTCGCTGGCAACGACGCGATCTCGAGCTCTCGCCTCGGAAGGTCGTTCGCGCGGAGAAGGGCGCCGTCGTCGTCGAGGTCGTCGAGCGGCGGCGCGCGCGAGGACAGCCGCGGGAGGGTCACGACCGCGGAGACGCCGCCGCCGGCGCGCCGGCGCGCCGTCGTCGACGTCGCCGGCGGCGGCGACGGCCCATAACCGCCGGAACCGCCGTCCCAGTCATCCCCCCTCGCGCGTCGAAACTCCACCCTCGACGGCGGCGCGTTCCCGCACGACACCGCCCGCGTGGTCGTGGAGTTCGTGACCCACGCGCGTCGGCACGCGCGATAGAGCACGTGCGCACCGTCGCTCGTGAAGTTCGCGCCCGCGACGAACGCCATCTTCACGCCGCCGCGGCTCCTCCCTCCGCGGTTCCTCCCGTCGAGGCGGATACTTTCATCGACGACGAACGAGAGCGGCGACGCGACGCGCGTGCCCAGCCTCGGCGCGGCGACGCGCGCGCCGCGCTCGCCGACCGCGTCCTCCGCAGACCGCGTCAGGTATACCGAGCCGACGCCGCGCGGGGGGACGCCGACGACCTCCACGACCCACTCGTCGTCCTCTCTCACGCCGCCGCCGCCGCCGCCGCCAGCTGCGCGTTCGCCGGACGCGCGTCGGTCTGTCGTCGACTCACGCAGCGGCGCGTTGAAGTACACCGTCTTCCCGATCGCCGCGTCCGAGACCGCGGTCAGCGGCCCCAGCGCCACCGCGCGCTCTCCGTTCGCTGCTTCGTCTGCGAAGACCAGCGGATCGGGCGCGGTCGGCGCGAGCGTCCACCCCGCCGCGCGAGACGCCGCGCGCGCGACGCCGCCGGCGTCTTCCGAGACGCGCACGCGAACCGCGTACGTCGCGTCCGGCTCGCCTCTGCCCGCCGCGCTCGCGTTGACGTCCGCGTGCGTCGTTATCGCGAGCGCATTCTCCCCGAGCGCGAGCGGTATCGACGGCATCCGTCGCATCTCGTCGGCGGCGTCCGTCGCGGCGTCCGCGGCGATCGAAGTTCGAACTTCGCCCTCCGCGCCGTGCGCGAACGCGACGTTCGACGGGACGCGCACGCCCGCGACGACGACGTCCGCGGCGGCGTCGCACGGCAGCGCGAAGATCTTCACGAACGTCACCCCGTCCACATCGGCGTCGGCGTCGGCGTCGTCTGTGTCGCCCGCGCGCAGCGTGAGCTCGTACGACGTCACGTCCGGGCGGAACGCGGGGCGAAGGAGGCCGCGGGAGACGCGCAGCGACGCGAGTCGATGGTCGCCCGCTCCTGCCGACGCGTCGGCGGCGTCGCCGTCGCCGTCGCGCGCGCACGCGCTCCTCCGCGGGTCCGCGGGCGGGGTCGTCCGCGGCGGTCGCGGCGACGGCGAAAGCGCGTCGTCGTCGTCGCGGACGACGCGCGACGTCGTCGCGCCTGGACCGCGCGCTTCTCCGTCGTTGTCGAATGATGGTGAGGACGGTGATGAGTCCTCCGCGAGCCTCCCCGCGGCCTCGTCCGCTCGCAGCGTCAGCAGCTCGTCCGGCGCCGCCGCGGTCGCGCACAGCGACAGCGACGCGAGGAGCGTCGCGAGCAGCGCCGCGGGCCGGTGCCCGCGACGTCGCCGCATCGCTCCCTCGCGCCGGTCGAAGTGCTCGCTCGCGTTTTTTCAGAATGAACAGAAGCTCCTGTCCTTCCTTTCGCGCTTTCAATCGTGGGTCAAACTGACCGAACGCACGTCGCTTCATCGGCACGACATCGCAGAGATTCATCGACGATTGAAAGCAGCCGAGATCACGGCCGCGCTCGCGGTCCTTATCCGTGCGACGGCACCGCCGCTCGGCTCGATCGCGCACTACCCTCCCGCGCACCGGTCGACGCCCGCGCGCTCGTCCGCCGCACGCACCTCGACCACCCGATGTCCTCCGCGCTCGCCGCCGCCGCTCCCGCCGCCGCCGTCGCGCCCCGCGCCGCCGCGACGAGCGCGACCCGCCGCGCGTCGTCCGTCCTCCGATCGTCGCGGAAAAACGCAGCGATGATGCCCTCCTCGAGGTCCGCCCCGGTCGCGCGCGTCTCCCAGGAGACGTGCAACCCCGCGGTGTGCGCGCCGATCGCGGAGGACGACAAGCGCGCCCTCGTCGACGCCGTCGAGACGTTCATCTTCGACTGCGACGGCGTGATCTGGAAGGGCGACTCCCTCATCGAGGGCGTTCCGGAGACGATCGCGATGTTACGAGACATGGGCAAGCGCCTCATCTTCGTCACGAACAACAGCACCAAGTCGCGCGCGGGGTACCTGAAGAAGTTTCTCGACCTCGGCCTCGAGATCACCGCGGACGAGGTCTTCTCGTCGTCGTTCGCCGCCGCGGCGTACCTGGACTCGATCGACTTCCCGAGGGACAAGAAGGTGTACGTCGTCGGAGAGACGGGGATCTTAGGCGCGTCCTCTTCTTCACACTGGCCCCCATACGACCGCGTCGGCGTGGTGAACGCCGATCCTTAAGGACTTTCATTTCCCGGCGCGCGTTTCTCTCCGCCCGCCCTTCGCGTTCAATCCCGCGCGACACACCGCGACGCCTTTCGACTCCATCTGACGCCTTTGAACTCCACCCCGACGTCGCTTCGAATGATGGAACGACCGTCGACCCTCAGAGGAGCTCGACGGCGTCGGCATCCAGCACCTCGGCGGCGAGAGCGACGGCGACAAGAAGGTGACGCTCGCGTCCGGACAGCTCATGGAGCACGACCCGGACGTCGCCGCGGTGATCGTCGGGTTCGACCGGAACGTCAACTACTACAAGATTCAGTACGCGACGTTGTGCATTCGCGAAAACCCGGGATGCAAGTTCATCGCGACCAACATGGACGCGGTGACGCATCTCACGGACGCGCAGGAGTGGGCGGGGAACGGCAGCATGGTCGGCGCGATCAAGGGTAGCACGAAGCGCGAGCCGTTCGTCGTCGGGAAGCCCGCGCCGTTCATGCTGGACTACATCGCGAATAAGTTTGGCATCAAGAAGAATCAGATTTGCATGGTCGGCGATCGATTGGACACGGACATCATGTTCGGGATCGACGGCGGCTTGCGGACGCTGCTCGTGCTGTCCGGGGTGACGAGCGAGACGGAGCTTCAGAGCGAGAGTAACTCGATTCATCCGGATCACTACACGTCCAAGCTCGCGGACTTGCTGACCGTGAAGAAGTGAGCGGCGAGGACGCGGAGGGAGGAGGTCGGGTCGTCGAGAGCGGGTCGTGTTTCGACGCGACTGGTTATTACGTTAGAGTTTCATTTCACATATCTTCACTAATCCTTTCACCTATTGCAACACCGATGGCAGGGGCAAGCGCGAGATGCGTGGCATCGTGCTGGTTGATCTTGCCATCGTGCTGGTTGATCTGCTGTCTCATGCCGTGGTTTTCTCTGGTCAGATGCTCGATCTTCTGGAGCTGCTCCTTCATCCTATCCTCCACGATCTTCATCCTGTCCGCCGTGATCTGCGCGTGTTGCACCATAGAGTCAGTCATGTGCTCGTTCAGCTTCTCCCGGGGATGCACCTCTGGGCATCCCAATACCGGGCACTTCACCGCGACCTTAGGGCACGTCGTGCTCAAGTGCGATGGAATCTGACCTGATCTCATCACCTCATTGCACTTCTCGCACTTCATCGGTTTCGCCGGGCACAGTTGCACGTGTCGGCGCATTTCCTCAAACTCAATATTTTTATGGCAGTGTTCGCACGGTAACTTTCGGCGCGGGCACACCGATAAGTGCGCCTCCTCGAACCGCCGCTGCATCATCACGTAGCATGCTTCCGGCTGCCATTTCGTCGAAGGTAAACAACAGCTGTTTGGACAAATCACGTTCACGAAACCGCATCTCTCTTCGTGTTTCTGAATGTCGTCCACGGAGCCCGTCCACGCGCACGTCTCTTCGAGGGCTTCTGCCTTCCGCTTTCGTCCTTTGCCACCTTTGCCTCCGCTGGTCGTTTCCTTCGATCCCGCGGGCGCGGCGTTTAACGGAGCGAGACCTCTGTTGGGATCATTCTTGTTTCCATCATAAGAAATTAGTCCTCCCCACGAGGGGGGCGTCACACACACATCAGCAGAAAATCCTTTGTTCGCTTTGCCGCTGCCTCTGGATATCGGCAGCTCAATAAGCCTTCTTCCGAGCACTATTCCAGCGGAGTTCGCGGTATTGCGCGAGCGCCATTCGTTCGGGCATCGCACTTTCATCTCCGATATCATGTTCCTCGCGGTCTTATCCTTGCTCGTCTTCACGGGCGCGCGGCACTCCGGGCACCTCGGCGATCGCTTACACACCTCCTGCACGCACCCGTGGCAGTAGGAATGCCCCTCCGCGCACGCGTTCGTGGGGTCCCTCTTGACGTCCGTGCATATCCCACATATGAACGCGTCTTTCACGCCGTCGACGAAGATGTCTACGGGGTACTACATCGCGCTTGTGTGGCGTGCCCGCGCGGCGATCAGTGAGGACGCGCGAACGAAAAGAAGAGATCATCGGTTTTGAGGACAAAGATTTTCTGAAGATTTTTTGTGCCAAAACGTTCGTCGCTCTACTCGTACCGCCGCCCGCGCCTGTCCCGGCTCCGGTCCCTCCCCCCCCCCCTCCCGTCGTCCCGCCGCCGGTCGCGCCCGCGGTCCCTCGACCGCTCCCGCTCCCTCGACCGATCTCGCTCCCTCGACCGCCGACGGCGCTCGCGCCGAGGCGACCGGTCGCGGTCTCTCGAGCGACTCCTCTCCCTCTCCCTCGAGCGCTCCCTCGAGCGCTTCCGTCCTCTGCCGCCGCCGTCGCCCTCATCCTCCTCCCTCTTCTTCGGCGCCTGAGGCGGCGGCGGCGGCGGCGGCGGCGGCGGAGGCGACGACCCGGGCGGCGGCTGCTTCACCAACCGCTCGTACGCCGTCCTCCCCCCGCCGCCGCCCTTCCCCCCGCCGCCGCCCGGAAACGCGACGTACAACGCGAGTATCGACGCCGACATCACCTCCGCGTCCTCCGCCGACACGTCGAAGACGTCGTGCCACGGCGGGTACCGCGGCATCGGCATCCCGAGCGTCCTCGCGGCGAGGAACACGCACGCGACGGCGACCGCGTCCGCTCTGAACCGCACGCAGAGGTTCGTGCGAAGCGAGTCGTTGGCGAAGGCCCACGCGCGACGCATCAACTCTTTCGGCTGTTCCATCATGCGCGCGTAGTTTACCACGAACTTGTGCGGGTGCTCGACGTGGATGCAGAACCCGAACGCGCGGAGGACGTGCCTCTCGACGCGTATGACGTCCTGCTTGACGTCCTCGTACTTTTGCGAGAAGTACTCGAGGTGGTCGAGCGACGCGTCGTCGTCGGCGTTTTCGGCGGCGGCGTCGTCGCGGCGTCGGCGTCTCTGTTTCATTCGATGAAACACGTTCACGACGTCTCGCAGCTTCCGGTTGTTCTCCTCCAGCTTGCACGCGAGGAACACCGTCGCCATGGCGACGCGCTCGACGTCGAACACCGCGAGCGACTTCTTCGTGTAGAACCGGTGCAGGAGCACCTGAGCGGTGCAACCCACGGACTGCGTCGTCTTGAGGAGGATCGACGCGCGGAGGACGAGCTCGCATCCGTGCGCGCGCTGCGCGAACTCGACGTCCTCGGAGACGCCATCCGCGCGCGACGGCGTGTTTTTCAGCGCGTCGTCGTCGACGTAGAAGTTATCGTTCGCGATCGTGAGCATCGCGCGCGCCTCGACGCCCCGCCGCCGCGCGAGCGACACTGAATGATGGATGTTGAAAATCGCGGAGACGAGTGGAAGAATTTCTTCGTCGAAATTCATTAGCGCGTGGCGCGTGTCATCACCGGTTGCCCACATCCAGCCTGGCTCCCGGCGACGATGCTGACGCAGGCAGAGTCAGAGATAGAGGGTATCGGTCGTCACTTGTTCGCGTCCGCCGCACGGTGTCGACGACGTCAACGATGCAGGCGCTCTCCGCGAGGGTCGCCATCGCGCCCGCTTCGGCGAGGCTCTCCACGCGCACGCGCGCTCGTAAGGCGCGTCCCGTTCGTTCCCTGCGCCGATCGATCGGTCGATCGAGAAAAAAAACACGCACGCGATACCCCTCGCGACGCGTCGGGAGACGACAGATGATAGATTTCGTTCCCTTCCTTCCTCGCGCCCTCCTGACGCCTCCCCCACCCCACCCCCCGCCGCGACGTCCACCGTCCTCTCCCGCGACACCGCGACAGGCGACGCGCGCGGTCACGACGACCGCGGGCATCCCGATCCACATCGAGTACTGCGAGAAGTGAAACTACCTCCCTCGGGTGAAGATGCTCATCTCTAAAGCGGACGAGGCTCACCCGGGGAAGTTCGACTGGACTTACAACGTCGACTCGGTGCTTCGCGCCACCGTGCCCAACGGCAAAGGTTGGGCGATCGAGAACCAGGCCGAGAAGCCGATCCCGGGCGGCGAGAACGCGCTGTGGAGGAAGGGCGCGTTCGAGGTGCTGCGCACGGACACGAACGAGCTCCTGTACTCGAAGATGGCGGAGGGGAGCCACCTCGTCGACGGCAAGGGCGGGCCGGAGGGCAAGCTCGGGTCGTTCATCAACGATGTCCTCGCGAACGCGTAAGTAACGCTATTTGATCGTGATCGTGGATCCGTGAGACACGGATGGAGGAGATGAAGGCGACCGGCGCGTCGCGTCGCGCTCGCGCGCGTCGTTTGCGGTATACCGCGAACGCCGCGCGCGACGCGGGAACACGTGAAGGAGAGCGCGGTAAAGCCCGTTTTGCCACACGGGACGCGCGCTCTCTCGATGCCATTCCCGCGCAGCGACCGGCGACGCCGTCGCTTTCTCTCCGACAAAAACTTTGTTCATTTCTGTAACGTCATCATCACGCACGTTACTCTACTATACGCTCCGCTTTGTTGCGACGTTTGACGTTCCGTATCCCCCCGCCTCGCCTCGCCTCGCCTCACCGCTCCTCCGCGAACCCGTGCGCGTCGTCCGCGCGTCTCCTGTGCCGCGCATCGTCCAACGCGTTCCTCGCCAGCCCGATGTCCGTCATGATGCGATTCACCAGCGCCGCCATGCCGTCGAACTTCATCTCCGGCCGCAAGTACCCGACGACGACGACCTCCATGTCCTCGCCGTAAAAGTCGCGCCCGTAGTCCCGCAACGCGTGCGTCTCCACGGTGACGCCGTCGCCGTCGGCGAAGGTGGGCCTTCGAAGTTGAAAGGGACCCCCGGGGTGGAGTTGAAAGGCGTCAGGCGGAGGAGTTGAAAGGCGTCGAGGCGCGCGGCGGAGAGAATCACACGCCGGGAGAGAAAATAAAGTCCTCAAGGAACGGCGTTCACGACGCGGACGCGGTCGTATGGGGACCAGTGTGGAAATGAACCCGGGACCCACCTCGAGCCGACGTTGACGACGCACTTCGTCCACGCCGCGTGTTTCTCGTCCGCGGGCAACCTCGCGTACCCGAAATACACGCCCTTGCGCATGCTCCCGAGCTCTTCCTCGAGGACGTCCGGGTCCAAGTTCGCGGTCGGGACGCCCATCTTTTTGCTGCCTCGGCCGAACCCGTACACGACGGGCGCGCGAAGTTCAATCGCGCGACGCAACGCGAACGCCGGCGGAATCTCAAAGACGTGAAGGGTCCCTCCGGTCGGGTCTTCCACGCTCGCGGCGGCGGTCGCGCCGCGCTCGCTCGCGACGCCGAAGAAATCGAGTCCGCGCATCTGCTTCCCGTACGCCGCGGAGATCGCGGAGGTGAGGGGTAAGTCGCCGACGAGCGAGGACAGGTTCACCCTGGGATCGGCGTCGGCGGCGTCGTTGACGATCTCGTCGCCGTCTTCGTCGTACTCCGGACGCGTGCGCGACGACACGACGACGCGCGTCCCCGGGCGCCCCAGAAGCGTCGCGCGCCGGATCGCGTCCGCGGGGTCGCGACTCCGCGCGAGCGTGTCGTTGAAGACGATCACGTCGAACGGGCCTTGATACGGCGGCACGCCGGCGACCTCGGCGAGAAGAAACCGCACCCCCGGCGCGTTGCCAGACGCGCCCAACTCGTCGAACGCCTCCGCGGCGCGGTCGAGCATCGCGCGCGAGACGTCGATCACGAGGACGTGCGTCGCGCCGTTCTCTAACAGCGCGCTCGCGAGCTTCCCCGTCTCCGCGCCGACGACGAGGCATCGCGTGTGGAGCGGCGCGTCGGAGGCGGCGTCGGAGGCGTCGGAGTCGCCGCGATCCTTGAGCGCCTCGCGCGCGACGAACGCGGCGCGATCGATCTCGAGCGGGAGCGTGCACTCGACGCACCCCGCGACGAGGTCGTCCCTCCGCGCGGCCTCCTCCGCGTCGATCGCGGCGGCGGCGGTCGTGGACGCGACGCGGCGCGACGCGAGCGGCGGCGGCGTCGCGCGTCGACGCGACGACGACGAGAAGAGTCTCGGAAGCGACGACGGCGACGACCGGAGGCGCGCGGTGGCGGCGGCGACGCGGCGCGAGGAGGAGGAGGACGACGACGCGAGGGACAGCGCGCGCGAGGCGGCCGCCGCGGCGAGCGGCGCGACCCTCGCGACGGCGGTCGCGACGGTCATCCTCTCGCCCGCGCGCGTCAAAGTGAGGAGGGAGAGGGCGAGGGCGAGCTGAATGACGACGTGCGAACGTCGAAAACTGTCCAGCGCAGTCCAGATCTTCCTCGCTCGCGTCGCGACGTCACTCGCGAGCGCGCGCCTCGATGTCGACGCCCGCTCGCGCCTCGCTCGCTCGCCGCGCGCTGACCGCGCTCGCGACCGCGTCGCGCGCGCCGTCCACCTCGCGCGTCGCCGTCGCCGCCGCGCCCGCGCTCCGCGACGCGCCGCGCCCTCGATCGCCGAAGTCGACGTCGTCGACGTCGACGACGACGCGAACCTTCGCGTCGTCGTCGTCGTCGTCGTCGTCCCAGCGCGACGCGAGCGGCGAGGGGTTCAACCCGGACGACCTCCTCGCGCCGCTCAGGGCGAAGGTCGAGCGGCAGGTCGCCGGGCTCACTGAGGAGACGCCCGCGCGCGCGGCGATGCGACGAGACGAGGAGAGACGACGCGGCGTCGTCGGGGACGGCGGGTCAGACGACGACGCGACGGCGACGGCGACGGCGACCGCGGGGGGGATGAAGGACGGCGTGGAGGAGGTGAACGGGCCGCGGGGGTTAGAGCCGACGCGGTTCGGGGACTGGGAGCGCGGCGGGCGATGCAGCGACTTTTAACTACTGTAACACGCGGGGCGCGTCTCGTCTTCGTTTTCATCCGTCGCGGCCGGCGCGTGCGTCGTCTCGTTCGCGCGCGGTCGCGCTCTTCCTCTCAGACGCTCTGTTCGTTTCGTTTTCACGCTCGCACGTCGCGCTCGCTCGCGCGCTCGCGTCGGTTCAACGTACGGTCTGCTTCGTTCGCTCACGCCGCCGCGAGCTCGGCCTCGAGTTTGGTCACAGCGCCTTGCACGAAGGTGTCGCCGAGCTCCACCGCGACGCGCCACCACTTCAGCGCCTCCGTTTTGTTCACCGCCACGCCGCACGCGCCGTGGTAGTAGATGATCCCGAGCTCATACGCGGCATCTTTGCAGCCCAACTCGGCCGCTTTGAGGTACAGCTCGCGCGTCTTCGTTTCACTTTCCTCCACTCCATGGCCGGTGTCGTAGCACATCGCGAGGTAGGTGGTCGCGCTGGCGTGCCCGCACCCGGACGCTCTTTCCCACCACTCGACCGCCTTCGTGTAGTCTTCCTTCACGCCGTACCCATAGTGGTAACAGTATCCGATCCAGCACATGGCGTCGGCGTCTCCAGTCGCCCTGTGCCACCAGTAGACCGCACGCTTCCAATGGAAGGCGTTGAAAATCCCTCGACCGAGCTCGAACAACGCCCTCGGAGAGCCCCCGGGCAACGACGCGTCAGACTTCTCCGCGTCCCTCCACACCTTGCTCACCGCGGCGAGGCGGACGCGATCCGTCGGGTCGTCCCCGAGGTGCGAGAACACGACGGCGGCGACGTTCCCAGGGATCGCGTCGAAACCGGTGCTCGAGCGCGTCCGCATGGCTCGGATCTGGGCGGGGGGCGGCGGCGGGCGCGCGCGAAAGACTTGAAGCTTTTTCCTCGTCAGCGTCAGGTTCTGTTCCAGTTCGTACTCGAGCAGCACGGGTAGGGGGAGCACGGGGATAGGGACTGGGGTCAACAGAAAAAATTGATAGGCCGCCGTGAAAGCGCGAAACAAATTGAAAGAATAACTTTCATCGGCGCGGAATTTTTTAAAGGGCGTCTTCGAATTTTAGCTGATGACTTGGCATCCGACAACAATTGGTCGAATTATCGCTATCGCCACTTCGTCGCGCGCGGCAGACGCCACCGCGGTGGATGGCAAAGTCGAAGAAGAAGAAAAAGGAGGCGTCTTCATCGTCGTCGTCGTCGTCCTCCTCCTCCTCCTCCTCGTCGTCGTCGAGCAGCAGCAGCAGCAGCAGCAGCAGCAGCAGCAGCAGCAGCAGCGCGAGGGCCGCGCGGGAAAAAAGGAAGGCGAAGAAGCGCGCAGAGAAGGAGAAGGAGAAAGCGCGCGCCCTCGCGTCGGGACCGTCGGGACCGTCGACCGCGCCGCGCCCGCCGCCGAACTTCGCGGCGCTCACGGACGAGCATCTCGCGGCGAGGAAGCG
>Ga0181554_1000449_pt1 | contig 41396 bp, 35 predicted proteins | sample 011ome_16_FD_145602 | JGI IMG/M metagenome (GOLD analysis project Ga0181554, IMG submission 145602) | Coastal salt marsh microbial communities from the Groves Creek Marsh, Skidaway Island, Georgia - 011503CT metaG (spades assembly) | ecosystem: Environmental > Aquatic > Marine > Intertidal zone... | reverse complement strand
AACACGGCTTGTTGATAGCCGCGGCTGCCATCGAGCGCCACGCTGATACGCAGATCGCGCAGAGTCATCATCTGCATCAGCAATTGCAGATCGGTGATCGAGTCATCGATCAGCAAAACATCCGTCCGCGTATCTTGCGGGGCTTGTTGTAGTGCGTGGTTATCGCTCATTGCGAGATTGTAAGGGTACCTCCCCAGCGTGCGAGTAAGTCCACGGCCACTTTCGAAAAAAGTGCAGCCAGGAATGGCAAAAAGTGCGGTGAGGAACAGGGCAGAAACCGAGTGATCAACTAGGGAACCTCTGAACAACTCACTGTTGTAGGATGGTGCCTACCGTTCGATGCCTCTTGGATGACCTCATGAAACAGACCACCTTTGCCTCCCTCAGTTATGAGTTCAAGAAGAAGCAAACCCGCCGGGAGCGCTTTCTGCTGGAGATGGAACAGGTGGTGCCTTGGGAGGCGCTGTTGGCCGTGGTCGAGCCGTTCTATCCGAAGTCAGGTCAGCCCGGGCGTCCACCGATGCCGTTGAGCATCATGCTGCGGATTCACTGTTTGCAACAGTGGTTCGATCTGTCTGACCCCGGGGCGGAAGATGCCCTCTATGAGATCGAGTCCATGCGCCGCTTTGCCGGCATTGAGTTAGGCGAGACCCCGGTCCCTGATGAGACGACGATCCTCAATTTCCGGCGGTTATTGGAGGCGCATCAGCTGACGGCCTCTTTTATGAACACGATCAACGACGGACTGGAGAACGAAGGTCTCTTGCTGAAGGGCGGCACCATGGTGGATGCCACCCTCATCCATGCGGCCCCCTCGACCAAGAATCGGAACAAGTCCCGCGACCCCGAAATGCATCAGACCAAAAAAGGCAATCAGTGGTATTTCGGTATGAAGATTCACGTGGGGACGGATGTCGATAGTGGCGTGGTTCACACCGTATCAGTCACCCCAGCGAATGTGGCGGATATCACCGAACTGCCCAACCTGCTGCGGGAAGACGACCGAGCTGTGTTTGGCGATGCCGCTTATGCCAACAACTCCTACAAGCGCGCGGCGCGACGGGCCGGTGTCTACTGGGGTGTGGCGCTGAAAGCGCGTCCCAAGTCCCGTTTGGGGTCCAGTCAGAAGCAGAGGAACCGCAAGCACTCATCGATCCGGAGTCGGGTCGAACACCTGTTCCGGGTTATCAAATGTCAGTTTGGCTACACCAAGGTCCGTTACAAAGGATTAGCCAAGAATGCCGCTCAAGTCTTCATGCTGGTGGGGCTGGCGAACCTCTACCTCAAGCGACGGGAGTTACTGGCATGACGGGAGCAATCCGTCCGCCGCGTGGGGAAACCCACAAAAAAGCAACAATTACCGGTGATCCATGAGTCAAAACACGAGTTTTTCGACCCGCTGAATGAAAAAAACGACCCAACTAGGTCTTCACCAGCAGAAAAACAGATTTGTTCAGAGGTTCCCTAGGATGCCGCTGTGTTCAACCAGTTTCGGGCAAAGATCGTGAAAAAACTCGCTTTAATCATGGCCGGCGTGCTTCTTCTGCCAAACATCGCCGATGCCTCTCGTGCAGATTACAAGACCACCTATAACTATGCCGTTCGATTTTATCCACGGTTACTGAGTTACATTCAGTTGGCAGGGACGACGAATAAGCTGATTGGTCCAGATGGTATGGGGCCAGAGTACAAGATCGTGGTAGCTATCAATGTAGATACCCTTTATGCCTCTGCCACCCTTGATTTGTCCAAGGGTCCGCTGGTTTTAACGGTGCCTGCTTATCAGAATACTTACTCCATCCTGCAGCTGGATTTATTTGGAAATATTTTCAGTAATCAGTTGGCGCCAAACACTGCGGGTGGTGTCTATTCGCTCATCCCTCCTGGTTACAAGGGCGATATTCCGGCCGGTACCACCGCCGTCCAGATGCCTTATACCTCAGTTGAACTGATTTTCCGCGCTGATAAATATACGGCAGACGGACAGGATGTCAGTGATCAAGCCAATGATTTTCGGACCAACCTGCAGCTACAAACTCTCGAAGCCCACAACCTGGATCCAAAGGCCGGCAAGACCAAAATTGTACCCCTCTATGTACTTTCACCGTCTCCCAAACAAATGGCCGATGAGGGTTTTGCAATATCACCCACCCAGACGCTGGAAGTGATGCAAGAGGCCATGGCTGCTTCGAGTACGGTACCCCTGACAAAAAATGATAGGCAGCTCATCAAAAACTTCAACAACCGCTTTAATGCCGCCAAGTCGAGCGCGAACGCCTCTGGAGAACGGTTATCCGACATCATTGAAGGCGCACAAGCGGCCCACCAAGCGATCATCGATCGATGGCATTCGCATGTTGATGAGCATTACTGGATTCACTTCGACAACGTCGGGCACTGGGGTAAGAGCTATCTGGATCGCGCTGCCCTGAACGAGTACATCCAATGGGGCAATGATGCACAAGCCGCCTATTATGGCCATGCGTTCAAGGATGAAGATGGTTTGCCGCTTGATGGTGGTGAGTATAGCTACGCCATCCATTTCACCAAGGATCAGATTCCGCAAGCAAAACGCTTCTGGTCAATAACCGCGTACACGCCTGAACAAATCGAATTGGTCGAGAACAGCCTCGAAAAATATAACGTGGCCTCCTACACCCCGGGTTTGGTAACGGATGCGGATGGTGGCGTAACGATTCGTCTGCAGGCTAATGCACCGAAAAATGCACCCCAGGCCAACTGGCTGCCTATTCCTAATGGACCGTTCAATGTCATGTTGCGCGTCTATGGGCCAGAGGGTTCAGCCGCCGATGGAACGTATCTGCCACCGAAAATTTCAAGACTTCCGTACGAACTTTAATCGGCAGATCACAAGACACCCGGCCAGTCTGATTAAACGTTGCAGATGGTCGGGCTATTTGTGCGTACTACACACCGCCTGAGGCAAACAAAATGAACCAAAAAACGTCTTCAATACAGTCCATTATGATCACCCTGCTGTTATTGATCGGGTTTTCCTCAGGCGCTCTTGCTCTGCCTGACCCGGCCATCAGCAGACCACAGCAGACCACGCGCTTTTATGTGTGGGCGAGTACGGGTCCACTCTCCTATCTCACGGATGCCCGCATTACGATTCGCGATGCCAAGGGCAAGTTGGTCGCCATGGGGAAAACCAATCATCGTGGAATCGTGGGTTTTCGGGTGCGCAATAAAAAATTACGCGAACTCCCTTTGAGTATCGTGACATCGGGCGGAAAAATCGATGGTATGCGGTTTAGCAGCCAACTTAAGGCCCGAGCCCATGAGGTGGGTGGAAAAACTCCCATCATCCATCTAAACCTCATTTCGACGGCAGCCAATCAGATGGCTGGACAGCGCGGGGACTATGCAGAGGCCGTTTCGAAGGTGCGCAAGGCCTTGAAAATCAACAAGGGAGCGGCGGTGGATACATTGCGTGTGAAAAATCCCTACGTCGATGGTGACCGGCTTAAACATGCCGTGCTCTTGGCTGGCGGCTATACCCGTTTTGTTCGCGAAATAGGTGGGCTAGCCAAATTGGGACAGGTAATCAATGGACTGGAACCTCCGCAGCCCACCATCAAGACCCGTGGCCAGCCGGTTGCCGCGCGTATCCTCAAGGCTGCGTTGGATCCCGAGCAAGCCGCTCAAAAACTTGAACCAGTGGCGACGACTCAGTCCAATACGTCCACCCTTTGCACAACGCAAACAGGGGGAGACGGAAATACGGTCACCAACTATGGGTCAATTGCGACCGCATCACTACTCGAAGTTGTCGGCTTGCCCCTGGCAGCGACGGACGGGGTGACTGGCATGCTGCTCTCTAGCGTTGGCCTTGATGATTCTTCCCCGACGACGGAGGCACTAGATAATATTGCCGAAGAATTAGACTGCATCAGTTCACAACTTCAATACATCGAGGAAGAGCTCGCTGAAATCAAGACTCAGATTGACTACGACACTTTGGAAACGGAATTGACGGATGCCAACAACTGCCAAAGTGATCTGGCCACCGACTGGAGTTATTACAGCGCTCTCGCCAATGGTGGGGATCCAAGCGTCATTAGTAGTTCCAATCCTAATTTGTGCGTTTCTAATGGAGGCGCTTGTGGGAGCGGTGATATTTATGACTGGCAAACCGATGTCAATGCCTGTGGGGCAGTCATAAACAATACATTATTTGGAAATGGTGGCGATGCGGGTGGATCAGCATGGGCTGAGCTAAATATCCTTTATCAGTCGGAATATGCCTGGTATACGCAAGCCCAGGTTCAAGCGATGCAAAGCTGGCTGTCCTATTGGTCGACGATGATCTATTACCAATTTGTATTGCAGAATGAAGTATTTAATTTTTACGGCCAATGGCTTAACGCAGTCACCTTCAGTGGAGGACCGGGCACCAATGGGTCGACGGCCTGCGCATATAATCAGTCCATCCCCAACGTCAATGTCTGTCAGTGGCAAAGCAATATTCAATACGCCTATCCGACTGACCTTTACAGCGATGAAATAGGTTTATGGAATGGGACCGCTATCAACGCTTTTCCGGGAGGTATAGCTATAGGCGACGCACCCCAGTCATTGAATGACTCTTGGCTTGCCGCTAATTATGGTAAAGGCGGTGATAGCTTTTCAAATCCCTATGATGCGTCTACTGTTACAGCTAGTGCAATGACGGACTTTAATAATCGAGGCATTAATCCGGCGGGTAATCCCAGTGCGATTGAGACCTGGGATAGCCCGCAGGCACTAAGGACATTGACCCTGACCTCTAGCGATGTTAGTTCGCTGGGTTCCCCGCAAACCCAAGCATCTGGGGCACTGACCGCTAGCGAATTCCTCTTCAGTGCTGTAAATCAGATCCCGAATACTTGGCCTACCAATAGTCTGTCGGCCAGTAACATTGGCTATTACACTTCTGACAATGTCAGCATCATTTCTGGCAAAACGTATTACTTTAATGGTGTCCCATATACATGGTATGTAACAGTGGCAACCAACAGCACAATTCCATCAGGAACCCCGACGACAGACCTTACTTGTGAGGTAGAAATCTGCAATCGAACCTCGGGCAACGAAACCATTCTCGCGGCCCTTATGGGGCGTACGTGGTGGCCAGGGGCGAGCAATGCCACTAATTCATCGTTTTATAATCTGCTCCCGGTTCCGCTGACCGTACCCAATGCGCCGACCTTGACTGCGCTTAACCCGAGTGACGGAGAAATAGCAGTCGCGTTCATTCCAGTTCCAGCCAGTCAAGATGGCGGTATGACAATCACCGGATATGTGGCGACATGTACTGCAGCCGGGTCTACAACCCCCATCACCGCGAGCGGCACAGCATCCCCAATTACCGTGACTGGTCTCACGGGCGGGGTAAATTACAACTGCACCATTCAAGCTGAGAACGCCGGTGGATTGAGTGCTATACCTACCCGATGCCCGATTGCGTCGTGCAGCGCAACTCCAAATAACTCAACCACTCCTTCGGCGCCGGTTGACCTGGTGGCCACTGCCGGTTATCTACAGATCAGTTTGGCATTCAACCCTCCGAGCGATACAGGCGGACAGGCTATCACGGGATATCAGGCAAATTGCACAAGCTCAACGGCCGGGGCTACATCAGGACAAGCATCCGGTACGCAATCACCGCTGCTGGTAACCGGGCTGACAGGCGGTGTGGAGTATTCATGTACCGTAGTCGCGCAAAACATTAACGGCAGCGGGCCAGCAGCAAGCACACAGTCAACGCCACTTACCCCCACTGCTCCAGGATCGCCAACCATAACCAGCACTTTCTATAGTTACTATAGTGACTCTGAGCCGACTACGGTTGTGATAGGGATATTTTTCGATCCGCCTGAAAATAACGGTGGCAGCGATATTATCAACTATAACTTAACCTGTATTAGCACTAACGCAACACCCAGTATTACATTAACAGGTGTGATTTATGGTGCTTCTTCAACCCTGGTAGGTGCTAGTGGCTCAGCAGGTTCTTATGGATATACTTATAGTTGTACAGTGACCGCTACCAATCAAGATGGTCTAACGAGTTCACCCTCAAGTGCTGCTACTTTAGGACCCTCGTGATTAGTTTCAAGGCAAATAAGTGTAATGGTTAACCTCTATGAATCGTAAGGGTTCATAGAGGTGCCTGATCAAGCACTCAAAGATAAAGTAAAAAGGCAGTATCAGGAGTATGCGTAAACCATCAGAATTATTGTTTTCGGCATCTTGTTTTGTCATTGCCATTTCAGGCTGCCAACATCTGAGCACATCTGATAGCAACGGCATACGTGGAGGGATGCGAGTCGACCATGAGCAATTGAGTGGAACGGCATCACAGGGCGCTCCGCGCAAGGTGTATGTGGCCGATTTCAAACTGGATCAAGCCACCATCAAGACTGACTCTGGCTTGGGTGGGGTTCCCGATCAGGTCGAGCAAACGGGCGGATTGCTGGGACGCTTGAGTCAACGAAAGCTGTTTCAGTCGAATATCAGCGGTTCCCCCGAACAAAAGGCCGGGCAAATCGTCAATCTGATGGCCGAGGATCTGGTCAAAAGCCTGCAGGACAAAGGACTTGCCGCTGAGAGAATCGGGTCGATGTCAGGGACACTGCCCAAGGATGGCTGGCTGATCCAGGGCAACTTCACCGACGTGGATGAGGGCAATCGCATGGAGCGATCCGCTATCGGCTTTGGTCTCGGGGCGACGCAAATGCAGGTCCAGGTCGGCGTGAGTGACCTGGCCAGTCCGCAACCGACCCAGCCGTTTATGAGCTTTGGTACCGTTAAGGATCCGAGCATGATGCCCGGCGCAGCCTACAACCCCTATGCGCTGGCCGTGAAGTTCCGTATGCAAAAAAAGGCGACCGGGGAAGATATCCAGAAAACGGCAGACCTCATCGTCGACGAACTCTCAAAGCACAAGGATGACTTCAAGGCCGAAGCCAAGAAGAACGCCAAGTAGAGTGATTGACGCGGCAACCCCGCAGATTCAGGTATATTTTTGGCCGGCACACTTTCCAGCCGGCCAGTGTTTAGGCGCTTTGTCCGCCTCAAACGCTCCTGACACTACCTTTTGAGTCTTAATTCATCATGATCTCCCAATTTCCTGATCGCCGGCCCTTGGCCGCAGTACTTGCGGGTTTGATTTTCTCCCTTAGCTTCAATCAAATGGTTCAGGCGCAGCCTGTCAAGCTGGGTGGGTTGCCATCGCTGACCGGTAACTGGTCATCTTTGGGCATCAACAGCGTATGCATGATGGAGTTGGCCCGTGATGATCTGAATGAGTACCTAAAGCAGCATGGCTCGACCAAACGTATCCAATTGACCATCAGGGACACGCAGTTACAACCCGAACTTGCCGTTCAGCAATATCGGGCGCTCGTGGCCCAGGGTGTGGTATCCGTGATTGGTCCCCAGTCTAGCGCTGAGGTGGCGGCTTTGGTTGACCCGGTAAAAAAGAGCGGTGTCCCGATCATCAGTCAGGGCAGTACTGCCTCGTCACTGGCGCTGGCTGGCGATCGTATTTATCGGATGGTGCCGAATGACAGGCATGAGGCGGAGGCCCTGCGTGCATTATTGCGCCAGCATGGCGTCAAAACCCTCGTGCCCGCCTGGCGGGACGATGCCGGCAATCGGGGTTTGCACGATTCCCTGCGGTCGCAGTTCACCTTGGAAGGGGGGGTAATGTTTGCCGGCGTCAAATACAGCACGGACGACCAGCAGGATTTCACACCTGTCGCAGATGCACTGAATCGGCAGCTTGGCGAAGCGCTGGCCGCCTCCGGCGGGGACTCCAGTAAGGTAGGTATCTATATCGCCGCCTTTGACGAGGTGGTGCGACTGATCAATGCCGCCACGGAATACCCGCTACTGAAAACGGTGCGCTGGTACGGTAGCGACGGGGTGGCCAACAGCGAAGCGCTGCGGAATGATGCGGTGGCGGCCCAATATGCGGTGGATGTGGGTTACCCTAATCCCAATCTGGGACCACCCACGATTGCGCGGGACCAGTGGCAGCCACTGGTCGATCGCTGCTTGGCCAAAACCGGCATTTCCCCCGATGCCTATTCATTGGCTGCCTATGACGCCACGATGGTGGCCGGTCTTAACGCCAGTTATAACAAGTCGGCACCACGCCTGTCCCGCCATGACATATTGGCTGAGACGGCCAAGCATTACTTTGGCGCGACTGGCTGGACGCGGCTGGATGAAGCGGGTGACCGCGTCGATGGTGATTTCGATTTTTGGGCGCTGCGGCCGACGTCAAACGGCCAACCGGAATGGAAGGTGGTTTGCCATTACAACAGCCTGACCAAGATGATGGAGGGGCAGGAGTGCGAGCGGTAAAGAGGCCTCAGATTTAACTGGATAGCGATAGCCTCTGATCGATCAGTTCAATCCAGTGCATGACCGGCACACCGGCATCGTCCTGCAAATGCGCAATGCAACCGACATTGGCGCTGGCGATGGCTAAAGGTGCGTGTGCCATAAGGGCCTTGAGCTTGTCTCTTTTCAACTGCCCTGCGATCTCAGGCTGAAGAATCGAATAGGTTCCCGCTGAGCCACAGCAGAGATGGGCATCTTCGACGGGCGTTAACTCATAGCCGGCTGCGACGAGTATAGTCTCCACCGCACCGCGTACCCGTAAACCATGCTGGAGGGTGCAGGGGCTGTGAAAGGCGAGCTTGCGGCTTGTTTCTGGCAGTGGGGGACATCGGCTCAAGAGCGCTGACAGGCTTTTGGCTTCGGCTGTAATCAGCATGCTGATGTCACGGGTGACTTCGGTTACCTGCCTGGCCTGGTCGGCATAATCAGTGTCATCCTGCATCTGATGGGCATAGTCAAGGACATGGGCGCCACAGCCGGAAGCCGTTATGACCACCCCCTCGGCACCGGCATTCAGCAATGGCCACCAGGCAGAAATGTTTCGTCGGGCATCCTTTTTCCCCCCGTCAACATCATTCAGGTGATGGCGTAACGCCCCACAACATCCTGCGCCGGGTGCCTCGATCAGATCTATCCCCAATCGATCCAAAACCCGCCGGGCGGCAGCGTTGATGTTCGGATACAACGCGGGTTGGACGCAGCCGGCCAGGACTATCCATCGGCGCGAATGGCCCGAGCCTGCATTGACGGCTGACGAGACGGCAGGTGGAATCCGAGCTTTAAGGAATTTGGGTAGGACAGGCCGCACAAGCCGCGCCAAACGCAGGGTGGCAGCAAACCAGCCAGGTCTCGGTAGCCAGCTCCTAAGCATTCTGCGAAGCAAGGCCTCCCCGGATCGCCGTGGCACTCGTTTTTCCACGACGGCCCGGCCAATATCGAGGAGGTGCGTGTAATCCACACCGGACGGGCAAGTCGTTTCGCAGGCACGGCAATTGAGGCAGCGATCCAGATGCAGGAGGGTCTTGACCGTCGGTTCTGACCCTTCAAGCACCTGCTTGATCTGGTAAATGCGGCCCCGAGGACCATCCAGCTCATCACCCAACAACTGATAGGTCGGACAGGTGGCGTTGCAGAATCCACAGTGCACACATCGGCGGAGTATGGCTTGAGCCTCACGTCCCGCTGCGGTATCGCGAATGAAGTCAGCGAGTTGGGTTTCCATCAAAACTCCGGATAGAGCCGACCCCGATTGAAAATCTGATGGGGATCGAAGCGTTGCTTCAGCCGGTGATGAATCTGCATCAGCGGGGTTGTAAGCGGTGTAAATACATCATGCCGGGATACGCTGCCCCGGAACAGCGTCGCGTGTCCGCCGTATTGCCTGGCAAGGTCCCGAATCAAAATGGGATCAGCGTCGCCTTGCAGCCAGCGCTGGGATCCTCCCCATTCGATCAGCATTGGCTCCGGAAGTCCGACAGAGGGTGCGATGGAGGGTAACGACAGCCGCCAGATCGGCTGATGACCGGCGAAAAAGTCCAACGTGTGTTCGCGCAGACCTTGCCAGAATTGCCGGGCGGAAAAAGGATCGAGCCTCTCTCCGCCGAGTTTTAAACACGCCATTTCAACCGCAGCACCGGCGCCCGCCAGTCGTATCGTCATCACGCCGTTTTCCCAGGCGCTGGCGGCAACAGGCCATGGCTCCCCTGCCCAGCGGTTCATCCTGGTCAGCGCCTCTTCTTGCGGCATCGCGAATCGAAGACTGACTTCCGTCAGGGGGATTGGCATCACCTTGAGCGAGACTTCCAATATCAAACCCAGCGTCCCCAGCGCACCGACCATCAGACGCGAGACATCAAATCCTGCGACGTTTTTCATCACCTCGCCGCCAAACTTTAATACCCGTCCTTCGCCATCCATGATCCGTACACCCAGCACATGGTCACGCAGGCTGCCCAAGGCGGCACGGGTCGGTCCGGATAGACCGGCGGCGACCATGCCGCCGAGGGTGGCGTGGCCGAAATGCGGAGGGTCAAAGGCCAGGTGCTGCCGGTGCTCTGCCAGGGCGGATTCCAACGCCGACAAGGGGGTGCCGCAGCGTGCGGTCATTACCAGCTCGGTAGGTTCGTAATGAACAATGCCGGAATACCCCCGGGTATCCAGAATCTGACCGCTGAGCGGCCCACCATAAAAGTCCTTGCTGCCGCCGCCCCGGATGCGTAATGCCTGACGCGCAAGAATACGAGCACGAAACTGATCCAGCGCATCCATGTGCATCAGAAGCGCTCCAGTTCGGGGAACGGCTGTTGACCCTGATGGACATGCATGCGACCCAACTCGGCACAACGCTGCAGGGTGGGGATGGCCTTGCCGGGGTTAAGGAGTCCGTCAGGATCAAAAGCCTGTTTCACGGCATGAAAGGCATTTAACTCATCAGGACCGAACTGACCACACATCGCATCGATCTTCTCGAACCCCACGCCATGTTCGCCGGTAATGGTGCCGCCCAGTTCAATGCAGCGTTGCAAAATGGCCGCGCCGAACGCTTCGGTTCGCTCAAACTCGCCCGCTACGCTGGCGTCATACAGGATCAATGGATGTAGATTCCCGTCGCCGGCATGAAAGACGTTGATGCAGCGTAGGCCGAATTGCCGCTCCATCCCGGCAATATCGCTCAGCATGGTGGCAACATGCTGTCGAGGTATGGTCCCGTCCATGCAGTAATAGTCGGGAGAAATCCGGCCGGCTGCCGGAAACGCGGCTTTCCGCCCCGCCCAAAACAGCTGGCGCTCGGCCTCGCTGCAGGACACACGAACCGCCATTGCGCCGTGGTTTTCCAGTACACCCGTCATCCGGGCGATTTCCTCCTCTACGGTCTCGGGGGTGCCGTCGGACTCGCACAAGAGAATGGCAGCAGCGTTAAGGTCATACCCTGCGTTTACAAAGGGCTCAACAGCCCGGGTGGTGGCCTGATCCATTAACTCAAGGCCCGCCGGAATGATGCCGGAGCCAATCACGGCGGCTACAGCCTCGCCTGCCGCTTGGACATCGGCAAAGCTTGCCAGAATCACTCGCGCCATTTGCGGCTTGGGCAGCAATTTGAGCGTGACTTCGGTCACGATCGCCAGCAATCCTTCCGAGCCAATCATCAGGCTCAGTAAATCAAAGCCCGGGGCATCGAGTGCATGGTTGCCAAACTCGACAATTTCGCCAGACAAGGTAATGGCCCGCACCCGCAGGACATTGTGCAGCGTCAGGCCATATTTCAGGCAGTGGACACCGCCTGAATTCTCGGCGACGTTACCGCCGATGCTGCAGGCGATCTGTGAACTGGGGTCTGGGGCATAGTAGAGACCATGCTGCGCTGAGGCCTCGGAAACGGCGAGGTTACGAACACCCGGCTGGACGACCGCCGTGCGGGCCAGGGGATCTATCGCCAAAATCCGGTTCAGTCGCGCCAGGGATAAGACAATGCCCTCGGGATGGGGCAGGGCGCCGGCAGAAAGACCGGTCCCGGCCCCTCGCGGAACCACGGGTGTTTTTGTCGCATGGCAGACCTTGAGGACCGCAATGACCTGAGCCTCATTTTCCGGGAGGACAACCGCCAGCGGTAATCGCCGGTAGGCGGACAATGCATCGCATTCATAGGGCCGGAGTTCTTCCTCGGATGTCAGCACGCCGGTGGCGGGCAGCGTCTCCGCCAAAGCCTGAATGAGCCGGGCCCTGGAATGGTTGGCGTTGTCAGCTGATGGCTTACCCGAAGGGGTAGTTTGAATCATGATGTTGAAGGCTTAATGCGGAACAACGGGACAGAAAATCAATCTTTCGGGATCATTCATCTGTTGTCATCAGGTCCAGACGGCTGCGTATTGGCTGTGTGGGAGATAGCATGCATTTTGAAGGTCACAAGAACAACAATTTTGCCTACTCGGCTATGCCAACACATTCCGTGTGGAGTGTCTTTTTCATTATCCTGATCAAATATGACTGATTCACCATTCCAGAGAGCCTCTCCACATCGCTACGCGACCGTGAATGGGGTGCGGCTCCATTATGTAGAGTATGGCAAGGGTCCCCTGATCTTGCTCCTGCATGGTTTCCCGGAATGCTGGTATGCCTGGCGATACCAGTTGCCCGCGTTGGCCGAAGCCGGTTATCGGGTCGTTGCCCCGGATCTCAGGGGCTATAACCTGTCCGATAAACCCAGGGGTGTTGACGCATACCGGTTGGAATGTCTGGTTGGGGATGTGACGGCTCTGATTCGGGCTTTGGGCGAGGAGCGGGCCGCCGTGGTCGGTCACGACTGGGGTGGTGTAATCGCCTGGCAACTCGCCATGTCCGAACCTCAGGTGGTCAGTAAGGTGATCATCCTGAACGCTCCCCATCCACAGCGCTATCTGGAGGCGCTAAAGACTCCCGGTCAACTACTTCGCTCCTGGTATGTGTTGTTCTTCCAGTTGCCCTGGCTGCCGGAGCTGATTATTCGCAGCTTTGATTTTGCCGGTTTGCGGCAGAGACTACTGAAAGAGCCCGCTCATCCCGACGCTTTCGACGAGGCCAGCGTGAAGGTCTATCAGCAAGCGCTGGCGCAGCCGGGCGCCCTTACGGCAGCTATCAACTATTACCGGGCCGGTTTTCGTTCGCTGCTGAGAGGGCTTCGTCAGACGATTCGGCCCATAGAGATTCCTACCCTCGTTATCTGGGGTGAGCAGGACCGTTATCTTGGGACCGATCTTCTGAATGGCCTGGATTCCTGGGTGAAACATCTGACCGTGGACCGCATTCCTGATGCCAGCCATTGGGTTCAGGCTGAGGTGCCCGACCGGGTCAATGAACGGATAATCCGGTTTTTGCGGTCGCCGCGTGCCTGACCGGGATGTTGAATGCCTCAAAACCGGCAAGCTTGAGTCAGCATCATGAAGACTACCCTCTACTGGTTTCGTAACGACCTGAGACTGCACGACAACCCTGCATTGCTTCGGGCGATCGCCGACAGCGATGCCATTCAGTTTGTGTATTGCCACCCCCCCGGGGATCAACGCCTTAATTGGGGGTTTGAGCGGCAAGGACATCATCGCCGGGCTTTTCTGCACCAGGGCTTGCTTGATTTGCGCCGGGCGCTCGAAGCGCGCGGTCAGACCCTCATTGAATGTGGCGGTGATCCGGTCGTTGTGTTGCCGAAAATTGCGGAAGCGATCGGCACCGACCAAATTATCTGCGAAGCCATCGAGGCACCCTATGAACAGGCCGAAGTCAACCAGCTGCGACAGGATGGTCTGACTGTTACGACAGTCTGGCAATCGAGCTTGCTGGATATCGATCTGTTGCCCTTCCCGAAGAATGCAGTGCCGGATGTATTTTCGAGCTTTCGCCAATCGGTCGAGGATGCAGAAATGCAGCCTCCCCCGCCGCTCCCTGAGCCGACTCGTTGGCCACCGCCTCCACCAGGCACTTTCTTTTCATTCGGCGATTTACCAATCGAGGTGCGGGCCACGGAAGATCCCCGATCATCCTTTCCCTATTTTCTGCCCAGTCATCAGGGCGGCGAAACGGCGGCCCTCAGGCACCTGCGTCAATATCTCGATCGACATCTGCCACATTGTTACAAGTCCACGCGCAACGAGTTGATAGGGCTGGATTTTTCCAGCAAGTTCGCACCCTGGCTTGCCCAGGGTTCACTCTCCGCCCGCACCATTTATGCGGCACTCAAACAATTCGAAGTCAAACATGGGGCTAACGAGGGTACCTACTGGTTATGGTTCGAGCTGCTCTGGCGGGATTATTTCCGGCTGTTGCATTTCAAGTATGGGCGTCGGCTTTACCGGGCATCCGGCTTGAAGGGCATTGATTCGCCCATGCACGACCCTGACGCATTTGATCGATGGCGTCAGGGGTTGACCGGCAACAGACTCATCGATGCCGGAATGCGCGAGCTATCTGCGACGGGCTACTTGTCCAATCGCATGCGCCAGATCGTTGCCAGTTACCTCATTTACGATCTGCAGTGCGATTGGCGCGCGGGTGCCGCCTGGTTTGAATCGCAATTGATCGACTTTGACGTCTACTCCAACCAGGGAAACTGGCTCTACATTGCCGGCCTGGGCACAGATCCGCGCGGGGGGCGGCGATTCAATCCGGAAAAACAGGCCAAGACCCACGACCCCGAGGCCCGCTATCAGACGCTTTTCAGCTAAAGAACTGACTGCCGATGCGGGAGTAGATTACGAAAAGCAACACAGACCCGCCCAGCCATTTTCTGAATGGATTAACGCCGGCAACAATTTCCAGATAGGCCCAGTAGGCGATCGCAGCGAAACTTAAGAGGCGAGCCAGTCCCAGCCCTGGACCACTGGCAAGCGTTTCCTCAAAAACGGTAGCCGCAAGCCAAGTCCACAAGGGCCAGTTGGGGAATTGCGCGATGACGATTCGTCCCTCAGGGTCCCGGAAAAAACGGGTCCAGTCAGGTTCGGGCTGCGGTGGCTGATTATTTTCAGGAGTCATATCAATTCCAGGCAGGTAGAGTGGATGCGTGTTTCAATCGCGTGCCAAGCGGATGCCGGTAAATTGCCAGCGGGCCGAGGCGGGAAAAAAGTTGCGGTAGCTTGTGCGGGCATGCCCCACGGGGGTCGCCAACGAGCTGCCTTTCAGCACATATTGGTTGACCATGAATTTTCCGTTGTATTCCCCGACGGCACCTGCCGCCTCCCGAAAACCGGGGTAGGGGGCATAAGCGGAAGTGGTCCACTGCCAGACCCGACCAAAGGCATCGGTCATGCTGTCATCCGGGGCCGTCTCAAGGGCATGCTCCCACTCGGCCTCGGTCGGCAGGCGAAGCCCGCGGAAGCGGGCGTAAGCATCCGCTTCAAAGTAAGCGATATGTTGCAGTGGGCGACCCGGTGCCAACGGTTGCCAGCCCCCGAGGGTGAAGCATTCTTCTCCAGTTTCCCCGGTGCGCCAGTAGAGTGGTCGTTTGATGGACTGCTGCTGGCACCAGGCCCACCCCTCCGACAGCCAGTAAATCGGGTTCTCGTAACCCCCGGCCTCAATGAACTCTAGGTAGTCACCCTCGGTGACCAAATGCGATGACAGTTCATAGGGCCTGAGAAAAACCGGATGACGAGGCCGTTCGTTATCAAAGGCAAAGCCATGGTCATGGGCTCCAATCTCGATGAGTCCTCCCTCAAGTGAAATCCAGCGAGCGGGCTCGGTGGTCGGATTGAAGGTTTCGAATCCCGGGCGAAATACCGGCCCTTCCGGATTGAAGGAGAGCAAGTGCTTGAGATCGGTCAGCATCAGTTCCTGATGCTGTTGTTCATGCTGAAGGCCCAGAATCAGCAACTCTGGCCAATCCGCGTCAACCGCTCGGGAATCGATCAAATTGGCCACCCGACTATCCACGGCATGCCGGTAGGCGATGACTTCATCCAGGGAGGGTCGAGTGATCAGGCCCCGCTGTGCTCTTGGATACTGATCACCAATCCGGTTGTAGTAGGAGTTGTAAAGAAGCCTGAAGCTCTCGCGAAAAGGCCTGAACGCCGGTTCGTATGGTTCGAGGATAAATGTCTCGAAGAACCAGGTTGTGTGAGCCAGATGCCATTTGATTGGGCTTGCATCGGGCATTGATTGCGCCTGGGCATCTTCAGCGGACAGGCCTTTAGTCAGTTGCAGGCTCTGCTCGCGAATCCGTTGGTAATCCTGGCGGAGTTGTTGGGTCATGGCTTCCCGGCGGGTTCAGCAATGACCAGAGCAAACCACTGTTGTTCATCCGTAAACACGGATCGCTGCCTCAGGTTGGCTGCCTGCAGCAGAGATTCAAACCCCGCCAGTGTGAACTTGTAGCTGTTTTCAGTGTGGATTCGCTCGGCACGTTGAAATAGCCGTTGACCTCCGCACCACTTAACCCATTGATCACAAGTGGATTCAAGATGCATCTCGATGCGCATTTTTTCCGGATTGAAAAAGGACCGGTGCTTCCATTGGCTGAGGTCGAAGTCGGCCTTGGCCAAGGTATTCACCACGCGAAGCAGGTTCAGATTGAATTCAGCCGTAATGCCCCGGCTGTCGTTGTAAGCCGCTTCGAGGATTTCAGTGGGTTTGATCAGATCAATGCCGATCAGACAACGTCCCTTGGCGCCGGCAAGTCTGGCCATTTCGCCCAGCAGCCTGATCGCCGCATCCCTATCGAAGTTGCCAATCGTTGAGCCTGGGAAGAAGACAAGCCGCTGGTCGTCAGGAATGTTCTCAGGCAGGGTCACCCGGTTCGTAAAATCAGCATCCACCTGATGTAAGGGAAGTGTCGGATGGTTGGCCCTGATCCGTTTAAGGGAGGCTGCAAGAAAGTCGCTGGTTACATCGACGGCCACATAGTGACTGGGACGCAAGTCCTTGAAAAGCCGTTCGGCTTTTTCACAATTGCCTGCGCCAAGGTCAATCATCACGGAACCGGTTCCAATCGAATCGACCAGCGCCGAACGGGCCTGTTCGAAGATGGTTTTTTCTGTACGTGTCAGGTAGTACTCCGGGAGTCCGGTGATGGCTTCGAAAAGTCTGGAGCCGGTTTCGTCGTAAAAGAATTTTGGCGAGAGCCAGGCATTCGGTGCCATGAGTCCTTCATGGATGATCTGCAAATCGGAATTCATTCAGAGTTGTGGTCCGTAAGGGGAAAAAGCGGTGAAGTGTGCGACGCCAACACTAGCGGCTGCCTCCCGGGCAGCGACGATAATGTCGCCAATTTGATTGCCCAGCTTCCTCAACGGAGCGGGTCAGTTCATTAATGTTTCGCTGAACATCTCCCTTTTGATAGGCAAGATATGGAATGTACAAATGCGCTTCCGTGAAGAACTGATCAGCTTGACTTTTGATCTGGTTGACCAGTTGATCGCGTATACCCGTCGGATTGCCCGCCTCGATGGAGAAAGCGCGGATCTGGTCGATGGTCTGCTTGATGGGCGGTAGCGTAATAACGATCTCCTGTGTGGTTGCATCCGGCAACAGTTCAAGTGGCAGCAGCTTGAGTTGGTTTAGCATGGAATAGGTGCGATCCAAGGACGGCAACCCTCGAAGGTGATCGTGCCCCAATCGGGGCTGGTGAGTAGTTCATTCACGGGCGACTGGGTGCAGTCATCGATCAATTCGCGGAATTGCTTTATCAATACCTCATCCGCCATTTTCTGCTCATCCAATCAACAAGATTTGAACTCAATTCGTTCCACTTCCGATATTCATCCCTAGCCAGCGCTGCCCGAGGGCGGTCAGGCGGTAGCGCTGATTGCTGCTGTTCGGTTTGTCGGGAAAGGTCATTTCCACCAACCCCGCATCCAAAGCGGGCTTCAGGTAGGCACTTCGGAAATGTTCCCGGTGTGTCATTCCCAAGGCATCAAGCAACTGTTGGCGTGACATCTCCCCGACCAAAGCAACCAGCAAGCGCTGGACTTCCCCGGTGACTTGCGCGGTGACTTGCGCGGTGACTTGCGCGGTGAGTGTGATTTCGCCTACAGCAAGCGGATGGCAGGGCAGCCGGATCAGAAACGAGAGTCGATCCTCATCTGATTCAAACAGCGGCGCGGGCGAGCCATTAGCGGCCATCACCTTGAGGATTTTCGGGATGCCCGTCGAGCGACCTTCCGTCAGATCAAGCTCCTTCAAGAATTCACCGATGCGCCGGTTACGGTAGCGACGACTGACTGCACGCCCCGCCGGAAAGTCCTCCAGCCGGATTGACCGATCCGGGCCAGGGAAGCTCAAAATGACCAGTTCTTCATTACTGATGCGCACCTCAATGGGCTCGCGCTCTTCGTAAGACCGGTGATATACCGCGTTGACCAAGGCCTCCTCGATGGCGGCGTAAGGGAAGTTCCAAACCCGCGTGGCTTCGGCGCGGTCGGGATGCTTGATGACCGTCTCGCGCAAGTAGTTACGCTGGATGTAACTCAAGGCCTCGCGCGTCATCCGCGCCAGCGGTCCTTTAAAAATATTTTCCTCAAAGCGATCCCCGCCCGCGCCTTCAGGAAACCAGACCACATCGATCTGCACGCCGGGGAAGAAGCGCTCCGGAGTTTCGTTGAAAAACAGCAGGCCCACGTTCTTGGGCCACGGTGATTCGGTGGGGCCGCCCGCCACATTCATCTGCCGAGCCAATGCCTCGACTGACAGCCCGAGCGCATCCTCTGCCAGCGTGCTGCCCACCTCCTGCAAGAATGCCTGCATCAACGGCTTGGACAGATCATCGATCCGTGCCGACTGGTTGTATCGATCATCGAACGGCACCCTGGCCGCCAGGCTCAGTAACTCCTGCTCGGTCTCGCCCTTGGCCTCGACAGTGCTGCTGTAGCGACGGATGAAGTACTTCCAGACCTTGTGCTTGGTCGTAACGGCTTCCGGCGCTTTGTAGGGCCGGTTCTGCCCGCCCGGTGCCCACAGCACGATCAACTTGCGACCCTCGACTTCCTCGATGCTCAACACCGGGAAGTACAGCGGCTGGATCAACTGGCAGGCGGCCAGCAATTCCTGTTGAATTTTGTCGAGCTGGTTGTCGGCCAGCCCGACGGGTGGGAACACCGGCTGGCCGTTGGCGTCGCAATCCTGCCCGATCACCACATAACCGCCGCCGAGGTTTTCAAAGTCGTTGGCGAAGGCGCACAGGGTGCGAATGATCGCGTCCGGATTCCATCCAGTCTTGTACTCGATGCGCTCGCCCTCGACTGTGCGCTGTCGAAGCAGGTCGGTGAGGTTGATGGGGAGTTTGGTCACAACAATGCCTCACCCTACCAATCTGGAAAGCCGTGGATCGTTGCGAAACCGGATGCAGCATTTCGCCACAGCCGAGAGTTCGGCATCTGGCTTTGTGAGGCGGTAAATCTCCCGCGAGGTTGCCCTAACACGTTCACGTGCAGCTGATGAGGTTCGTGACTGTGATAACGCCTGGAGATAGGTGTTGATCAGCTTTGTAACGTTCTGCCAAACCTTTCGGCGCTCCTCGGCCAGCGCTCGGTGCTCCGTCAGTTTCAGCCGCTCCACCGTGCGCTTCACTCGCACTTTCTCCCAACGGGAAATGCCGGGCGCGGGGATGGCTTTGCCTTCCTCGTCGAATGCCAGCAGGGTGACGTCATAGGCATTCGTCGGGTCGAGAAAGTGTGGAACTTCATCCCCTTCGCAAAGACGGGTGTACGTGGAGCATTGGGAACCATATCGGAGCGGAAACCAAGCGCCCTTCTTTCGATTGGGCACAGTGCAAGCGATACGGAAGTTCGTGTAATCGAAGGCTAGCCACCAATAGCCGTCGCGCTCTGGCCCCTTGATGTTGCGAGCAGCCTTTTTGGGGCGGAAGTGTTCAACATCCCTATGTGATGCAAAATCCCGCGCTTCGGTGAACCAGCACTTTCCACCAGACAGCGCTAGCAACCAAGGTTTCAGTTTTCTCCAATGGCCGCCGTGTTTGTCGATCAGCTGATTGCGCTCTTTTATCTTCCCGGCTGCATGGAGCTTTGCAAGCTCTGCAACCAAGCGCGCCGCCTCGGCTAACCATGCATCCCAATCGGCTTGTGACCAGCGAATCTCGGCAGACAGATCTGCATCGGTTGGCAGTTTGCTTTCAAAGTCAATGAAAATCACTGGCCGTCCTCCTCACGCAGAATTTCGTCGATGATGGAATCGGCGATACGGTCCTGCTCCGCTTGCTCCTCGGGCGTGAGCACGGGTTTGCGAAAGCGCCGGTGTTGCGCCATCTTGCGTACGAACAAGGCGTAATCCGGGTCGCGGAAGTCGGCAGTGGAAAAACCCAGATCGGCCAGATCGGCGGACAGGCGGCTCAACTCGGCATCTTCCTCGGGCGTGCGCGGCGATTTCACGAATAACTCATTGCGCCGGAATAAACGCCGCTCGGTTTCAATGTCCAGTGTGGATGAGAGGCCGAAAAGCTCGCTCTTGAGCAGCCCGGTCACCCCCATGCCCTGTGGGTGTTCATCGGGTACATCGACCACCGTGCGCCCAGCATCGTGGCGCAGGATATGGACCTGCTCGCGCTTGAGGCTGCCCACCATCATCGGATCGTGGGTAGTGATTAAGACTTGAGATTGCACTTGATAGGTGTTTGAACTGAGAACCAATCGTCCTGACAAGGTGGAGTCCGATGGTTGTTCCAATACGCCTTCGATATCGTCGAAATAGCGCAGCTTCCAGATCGGGTTCAGGTGGGTGTCCGGCTCGTCGAGCAGGAACAGGCAGTGGTCTTCGCGGGTGATGCGCATCAGGCCCAGCACGGTGAGCATTTGCAGCTCGCCTTCGGAAAGATGGGTGAAACTCACTTTGCCGCCGTGCTCGTCGCGTTTCTTGACGGTAATGCGCACTTCGTCAATCAAGTCACCAATATAAGCGCCCTCGGCATAGCGGAAGAAGCTATCGGTGCCGCCGACCAGCTCGCCCAGTTGCTTGAGCTTGTCCTGGCTGGGTACGAACAGATAAAGCTGTTTCAGTTTCTCGCTGCGGCCACGGAAGTCGATTTGCTTGGTGGCTTCCTGCTCAATCGGTGCCCAGGCCACTTTCCAGAGCTTGTCGAGGAACTCGCTGACCACATTGCCCCGTGCATACCAGAAGCGCGGATCGCCTTCGTTCAGCTCCTGCTCGTCAAACTTGCCGCTACGACGCTTTTCGCGCAGGCGGTGCGGCTCTTTCAAAACAAACAGTGCGGACTCCAGTGACTCGATGTGCAGGTTCTTGAGCACCTTCTGGAACACCGGGTCGTCGGACAGTAAGCAGGCCAACAGCACCAATTGGCTGTGGCCACCTCGGCAGTAGAACAAGCGGCGCAGGCGGTCATCGCCCGCTTGCTTCTGCTTTGACTCGCGGCGGCGTTTGGCTTCTTCGACGGCGCGAATATCCGCCTCGGATCCGGTGAAGTTTTCCAGCAGTTGTTCGGACAGCACCTCGTCAGTGGTGATCTCCTGGCGCAGGTTGAAGCGGCGCTGATGCTCCTGAAACAAAGCCTCGATGCGCTCGTTGCGGCCCGAGTAATAGGTAAAGATGTGGGCAGGCAGCAACTCGCGGTTTTTCAGTAGATGGCCTTGCGACTCGGCCTTACCGTTCACCCACACATAGGGGCGCTTCTGCTTGGTGGTATTTGCCTCGATGCGCACCGCGTGGCCGCGAATGCTGTATTCCAGCGTGTAGTCGAAGGCCGCTTCGCGGTCCAGATCCACGTCACGAAAGATGGTGATCAGTGCTTCGATCATGTTGGACTTCCCGGTACCGTTCTGGCCAATCAACGCGTGGCTGCAAATGGGCTTGGGTTGAACGTCTGCCGATGCACCCGCATCAGGTTGCAAGTGTGATGCAAACACAATGTCGAGATCGCGCAGATTGCGGAAGACCGGGATGCGGATGCGCAATAGCTGCATATCAGGCGCTCACCGCTTCGGCTGGCTTTTCGCGCATTTCGGCAGGCGCCGGTTCCAGAATCCAGCCGTGCGCCACCTCGGTTTTCAGTTGCGCGTAAAAAGCGTCGATCTCGCCGCCGAAGCGCTGCCACAAATCCTTGGCGCTCATTTCGCCGTGGTGCCGGGCCAGAATCGTGGCCAGCGGCGCCTGGGCCTTGATGTCGGGAGTGGTGCCCAAGCACAGCGGGGCGACCAATTCGGTTTGCGGAGCTTTCATGGGTTCCTCTTCTTGTTCGATGGCGATGCCGGTGAAGGCTGCCACCGTTGTATCTGCGAGCAATGAAGCCAAACGTTGCTTTTTCTCCAACTTATTGCGCCACACGCCTGCTAGCTCAGTCAGTGCATCAAGTTTGGCTAAAACTGAGCGCTGTTCATCAATCGGCGGAATAGGCATCGGAAAACTTCGAAGTTGCGTCATATTGATCGACGCCAGATTGGTTGTCTGCTTTGACGCACCGGCAAAATAATCGCGGCCAACGCCAGAGTTGAATACAAGTTCGACCCACTCGTTAAGTAAGGACGAAGAAGGTACCCGCGCCTTGAAGACATGGTTTTGGTGGAGGCAGTTATCGACCCCACCTCGCCAAATGGCCGTGCGCCCCACCTTGTCCCAATCACCGCCTTCCGTGATGAGCAAATCACCTTCTTGGACAAGGTACTTGTTCAGCTCTTCTTTTCCGATCTGGATCGTCTTCAGATTGGTCAGCTTGAAGAATCCACGCTGGACGTTGGCGACCGCCAGATACGGGCAAGTAACGACATCGCGCCCTCGTAAATCGCGGCCTTTAGTGACGCCACCGATCACCACAGCAAGCTTATCGAATGGTGCAACTGCCCAATGTTCGGGATACACAACGTCCGAATCTGCAACCGAGATGAGTTTCTGGCGCCGAATCAAGCCTGACTTGATGTATTGGTCGCGCAAACTATCGCAATCTGCCACGACTGCATCCGCAGGTGAAACCGATGTCGATGGCAAGGAAAGCAAACCTCGGACAGCCATGTTTTTCAGTTCGGCGACAAACTCATCCACATCCGTCGGCGCATGAAACACCCGCCCAAAGTTGTCGGCCAGGCGCGCCCAGGTGGTTTGCAGTTCGTGGGGGCTGGTGGCGCTGGCGATGGCTTGCAGGGTGGATAGGCGCAGATTGTTTTGCAGTTTGCGTCGGGCCTGTTGCTGTGCCTCCAGCGTGTCGCACAAGGCCATCAGCTCATCGACTTTGGCGACGATGCGGGATTGTTCTTTGATAGGCGCAACAGGTAGCACCAATGCCCCAAGTTTCCCCGTAGCAACCCGCTGCCGTGTTGTCCCAACTGCCCAGGAGTCGATGAGCTTTCTAGTTGAAGGTGTATTGATACAGTTCATCAAGTACCTAGGATTGATAATGTCTGGCGCGCAGCGACACACAGCAATATCAACTACAGTAACGCTTGGCTTCTCATCGCCGGGAAACATGCAAGCTCGGCCCAGTGGGTCGGGGAGGCGCGCGATAAGAACGTCACCCACCTGAAGAAAGTAGCATCCAAGCTCAGCAGCCTTGGCTTTAGTCAAGAACCGCATGGAGCGGTTTTTGTAGACCCCCACACCAATATCGGCGAGCTGAATAATCCTGATATCGCCGTTGGGATCTTGGTCTTTAGATTCGATCCAATCTCCGTCTTTCAGTGGCCACAGAGATAAGTAGCCGAGGTATTCCCAATCCCAATTTTCCGGAAGCTGAAAGTTACCTTTGGGATGTTCAAGATTTTTGTGTTTTCTGGTGGCCGAAATATTTTGCTCGCAGAGCAACGCCTCACGACGCGCTCCAAGTTCATCCAAAGCATGCCTGGCACTTCCTTCTGCAATTCGTTGATCTACGAGTTGGCCCTTGATCGCCAACTCGAGAATCAACTCACGTAACTGCGCCACTCCCCCCGGCGCATTCGCAATATGCCCAAACTCCGCCAAAAACCGCTGCGCGTTCATCAGGCTTCCTCCTCACGGTTTACCAGTCGGGCGCGTGAGCGGGCGATGGCTTCATGCAGTTTGGCTTGCAGCACTTCCCTGGGTGGCAGGCTGGTAAGGTATTCGGCGACGTGGATGCCGCTGGCGTCCAGTTCCAGCAGTTCGATCTGCTCCTGTTTTTTGCCGCTGCACAGAATGATGCCGAGCGGTGGCGCTTCGCCGGGTTCCTGCTCGTATTTGGCCAGCCAGCGCAGATAAAGCTCCATCTGGCCTTTGTCGGCGGCTTTGAAGTCACCCAACTTGAGTTCAATGGCTACCAGCCTTTTCAGGCGGCGGTTGTAGAGCAGGAGGTCGATGTAGAAGTCGTCGTTGTCGATCTGGAGGCGCTTTTGCCGGGCGACGAAGGTGAAACCGATGCCCAGCTCCAGCAGGAAGTTTTCCAACTCGCGTAGGATGGCGTCTTCCAGGTCTTTTTCCAGGTAGCGATCCTGCAGGCCGAGGAAGTCGAGTACATAGGGGTCTTTCAGTACCCAAGTCGGGGTGATGGTCCCGGTTTGGCGCACGGTGGCCAGCTCCTGTTCCAGCAGTTGCTCGGGTTGCCTGGACAGGGCGGTGCGCTCGAAGAGTTGGGAGTCCAGCCGGTCTTGCAGGGTGCGGGTGCTCCAGCCTTCCTGCTGGCACATTTGCAGGTAGAAGTCGCGTTTGAGCGGATCGTCGATGTAGATGAGGGTTTTGATGTGGGTCCAGCTCAATTGTCTCCGCACTGCGGAGACAATCTCCTCCGAGGGCATGGCTTCGGCAAAGCGCAGCATGTGGCGCAGGTTTTTGGCGGAGAAACCGCGCCCGTAGTCGACTTCCAGTTGTTTTGACAGTGCCGCGACAATCTGCTCGCCATAGGCGGCGCGTTCGCTGCCGAGCACTTCGGTGCGAATGCGGTGGCCGATGTGCCAGTAAAGCATGGTAAGTGCACTGTTGACCGCGACAGCCAGTTGGCTACGGCTTTGTTCGATCAGTTGGCGGATGTCGCCCAGCAATTGCGGTGCGGCAGTCTCCGGTGCTTTGGGCTTCATGCTTCAGCTTCCGGGCTGAAGTGGTGCGCCAGTGCGGCGGCCAGTTCGCTTTTGAGCTGGTTTTCGGTTTCTTCGATTTCACCCAGCAGTTTTATATATTTCTCCAGCAGCAGGTCCGGGTCGTGGGTTTCTTCTTCCGGCGCGTTGGGGTTTTTGATGTCGAGGTTGAAAATCGGCCAGTAGAGGCGGTCGCCTGCCGCCTGGGCGTCTCGGGCTTGCAGCCGCAGCGGTTCGGCTTTGGCGCGCAACTCGGCAATTTGGGCGTCGATCTTTTCGCGGTAGGCGGCATCGGTGGTGCCGACCAGGCTCTTGCGTAAGTCCCCCGCTTCGCCCTCCAGCGCGGCGGCCTGGTTGTTCAGGTCTTCGGCGCGTTGCCAGTGCGGTTGCGCGGCCGCTTCGGCTTGTTCACGTTTGCTCTTGAAATCGACCTTCCAGGCGAATTCATTTTCCACACGGTCGGTAAAGTCGTTGGCCTCGGTACCCCACCAGTCCTGTTCGGGTTTGAATTCTTCGAGGCGGATGGGCTTTGTTTTGGAATAGCTTTTGTAGCCCGCCGGGTAGGGGTGCTCGTAGAACCAGATGGTGTCGGTGTGAAAGTGCTCGGTGCCGTCATATACCGTGGCCCCCTTGGTGAAGAAGAGCAGGTTGGTTTTGATCGTGGTGTAGGGTGCAAACACGCCCTTGGGCAGGCGGATGATGGTGTGTAGCTTGCAGTCGCGCAGCAGCAGTTTTTTCAGCGTGCCTTTGATGCCATCGCCAAACAGAAAGCCATCGGGCAGGACGACGGCGGCGCGGCCATTTTCCTTGAGCAGTTTCTTGATGATAAGCGCCATGAACATGTCGGCGGTTTCGCGGGTGCGTAGGTCGGCCGGGTAGTCGCTGCCGACGCCGTCATCCTCATAGCCGCCAAAGGGCGGATTGGTGATGATGCAATCAACCTTGTCGTTGGCGTTCCATTCGTTCCAGCTGATGCCCAAGGTGTTTTTGTGCTCGATCTGACTGGGCACGTCGATGCCGTGCAGTAGCATGTTGGTGGTGCACAGCAGGTGGGGCAGTTGCTTCTTTTCGATGCCGTGGATCAGCTCTTCGATGGCGCGTTTGTCTTCGGCACTGGATTTGGTACTGAGCTGGTTGCGGAAGTGGTCAATGGCAGCGGTCAAAAAGCCGCCGGTGCCGCAGGCTGGGTCCATCACCGTTTCACGCTTGTTCAGACGCGGGTTGACGCGATCCCCCATAAAGGCGGTGATGGCGCGTGGAGTGTAGAACTCGCCCGCATTGCCCGCGCCGCGCAGGTCGTTGAGCATTTGCTCGTAAACATCGCCCAGGCTGGCGCGGGTTTTGAAGTCGTGGAAGTTGATGGCGTCTTCCAGCTTTTCGATCACGGCCAGCATCTGCGGTCCGGATTTCATGTAGTTGTTGGCGTCGCGGAAAACTTCGCGGATGACCTTGTGCTGGGGGCTGCGGTCGGCGTCAATCTGGTCTTTAAGGGCGGGAAATAGTTCGTTATTGACGAAGCCGATCAGAGCGCTGCCAGCGATTTGCGGCTTCTTCTTGCCTTCAGCATCGGCCGTGTAGGCGGCCCAGTTGCGCCAGCGGTAGCGATCAGGGAGCGGCGACTGGTAGGCGGCGTTGTCGTCTTCCCATTCTTCCTCGCGCTGATCGAACACCTTGAGGAAGAGCATCCAGGTAAGCTGGCCGAGGCGCTGGGCATCGCCGTCGACGCCATCGTCTTTGCGCATGATGTCCTGGATGGACTTGATGGTACTGCTGAGATTCATGCTGTTGTTCTCAATTCATGGAGCCTGATGGGGGATCAGGCCTGTTTCAGCTCGTTCTGGTCGTAGAGCGCTTGTTCAAGCTCTTGCACGGCCTGGGTGTATTGCTCGACGCTGCCGAAAATGCCTCGGCGGATTTGGGTTTTGCTGCCGAACTGGTCAAACGGCGGTAGTTCGAGCACCTTGGCGTCTTCAATGTCTTGCACCCCGTGATCGGCGAATTTTTCGAGTAGCGCTTCGAGCACGGCGCGGGCCTGCTCGCCGTATTTGCCGAATACGTCGCGCTTTTTGACGTTGTTGGCGCGCTCACGACGCGTGAGTGGTTTCTGGTCGAAGGCCACATGGGCGACCAGGTCGAACACATCGAGTTCACTGCCGTTGACCACGGCCTGCTGCAAGATTTCCAGCGGTACACCGTGTTCGGCAAGTTCTTCCAATACGGCCTGTTTGCGGTCGGCACTGTTCCAGCGGCGCAAAAAGTCGGTCATGCTGCCGAATTCTGCCTGCAGCGTTTTTTTGATGTCGTCCTTTAGTAGAACCCGGTAATCCTCGGTAATCAGCTTGCCGTCGGCATCGAGGTATTGCGAACGCTCCACCGCCACGCGCACGTTGACGTCGTCAATCACGTATTTCACGCGGCCTTCACCACCACTGCCCCCCATTTGGCCACCGGGTGGCGTTTCATCATCACCGCTCGGGCCTGGGTCATAGGGCGGCGGTTCGGGTTCTCCAGTACCCGAAATTTCGTTGATCTCCGGAGGCTCCACCGGTTCATCTGGTTTGGGTTCGTAGATCACCACAGGTTCGCCATCGAAGTCTGGGTCGGCGAACAGCCGCGTGGCGCCTTTGAAGTCCATGATGGTGAAGTACAGCTTCTGATAGTCCTCGCGGAGCCGGGTGCCACGGCCGATGATCTGCTTGAACTCCGTCATCGAGTTGATGTTCTGATCCAGCACGATGAGCTTGCAGGTCTTGGCATCCACCCCGGTGGTGAGCAGTTTCGACGTGGTGGCGATAACGGGGTAAGGCTCATCGTTGTCGATGAAGTAGGAGAGCTGGGCCTTGCCTTCGTTGTCGTCACCGGTGATGCGCATGACATATCGGCGGTTACTGGCGGCGGCCGGGATGAGCTTGACTAGTTCTTGCCGCATACGTTCGGCGTGGTCCTGATCGTCACAAAACACGATGGTTTTGGCCTTCGGGTCGGTGGCTTTAAGGTATTCCCATACCTTGCAGGCGACGAGCTTGGTGCGTTTTTCCAGCACCAGATTGCGGTCGAAATCCTTGGTGTTGTACTGGCGTTGTTCTACCGCTTGGCCCAACTTGTCGACCTTGCCCTTCTCCGGAGTGTAGCCGACAGCGTCTACATCGGTGGCGATGCGGATCACCTTGTAAGGTGCGAGGAAGCCATCTTCGATGCCTTGCTTCAGTGAGTAGGTGTAAACAGGGTCGCCAAAGTAGGAGATGTTGCTGACTTCCTTGGTTTCCTTCGGCGTGGCCGTTAGGCCTAAGTGGGTAGCGCTGCTGAAATATTCGAGCACATCACGCCAAGCGGAGTCGGCAGCGGCGCTGCCCCGGTGACATTCATCGACCACGACCAAATCGAAAAAATCGGCTGGGAACTGCTTGTAGATCTGCTTCCATTCCTCCTTGCCGGTGACCGCCTGATAAAGAGCAAGGTAGATCTCGTAATTCTTCTTGACTTCGCGATTGGTGACCTTGTGCATGACTTCGCCAAAGGGGGCGAAATCTTGTTGCATGGTTTGGTCTACGAGGATGTTGCGGTCGGCCAGAAACAAGATGCGCTTTTTGGCCTTGGCCTTCCACATGCGCCAGATAATCTGGAATGCCGTGTAAGTTTTTCCTGTGCCGGTGGCCATAACCAGAAGTACACGTTGCTGGCCTTTTGCAATGGCCTCGACGGCGCGGTTGATGGCGACGCGCTGGTAGTAGCGTGGCTCCTTACCGCTACCGTCGGTGTAGAACGGTTGCTCAATGAGTTTGACCGCTTCGGGCGCGGCCAGCCCTTTCCACTGCTGGTAAAGCGGCCACAAGTCTTCCAATGAAGGGAATTCATTGAGCTGGAGAGTGCGCACGACAGGCTGAGTAATGCCCGTGCGGTCGTGAAGAAGGAAGCCATCACCGTTGCTGCTGATGGCGAAGGGGGCGTCTAGCATCTCGGCATAAGTCAACGCCTGCTGCATGCCGTAGCCGATCGAGAAACGCGCCTGCTTGGCCTCAACGACCGCAATTGGCACGTTGGGACGAGCGTAGAGAACGAAGTCTGCACGCTTTGGGCCACCTTTGGTATCGGGGTTTTTGATGCGTGCCGCAAGCTTGCCACGCACAATGACGCGGCCGTCAGTGAGATTCACTTCCTCGCGAAACTGATGCTGCAACCAGCCCGCCTGTACGATGGCTGGCGTGATGAACTTGGTGCAGATATCACGCTCGCTGAGTTGGTGTTTATCCATTCATCCTTCTGTAATTGTGGATTTTGGCGAGCGGCATCTCGCCCTTCATTCCAAGGTCTTCGTCAGTTCCATTCGCCCGCACCCATTCATTGACCTCGGAGAGCTGAATATCCGCTGCCGCCCGATCTTTTGTGCCCTGGCGGCCTTCAACATCCGCCAGCAAAGTTGTCCTCAACCACGCCAGGAGCTGGGCGACCTGGTCGACATTAACCCATGGTTTGGTATTCGTGGTGTGCTTTGCCTGGGTGGTAGGCGGCTTAAAGCGGCATTTACTCGCTCAAAGTCTAGCCCTGTTAGTCATTACGGTCATGGGTTATCAAAAAAGATCCCGAAGAGAGTGGGACCATAAGACATGGTTTTAACATTCGAGGGTTCAATCCCACAGGCTCAATTCGGTTGCGAAGTCCGTGGTATACACCTCCGCACAGGCCGGCTTTCGGTTATGACACTCCGGAGCGATCGTGGCCTTGAGTAGCCCTTCGTTATTTATCTCAAGGCGCAAGGGTGTCGGGAGATCATCCAGTCGTTTGTATACCAGCGAGACCTGCAGGCGCACCCGGTCAAATCGGCTGCGATCCGCGTAGAGGATCATATCCCGGGTCACCGCTTCTTCAGGGTTCAGGTCGGAAGGACTGCCATCAATATGAGCGCCGGCAAACAAGATGCCGTTTTGCAGGATGATCTCTTCATTGGCAGGTTCCAGTTGATAGCGGGTGCGCATGACCTTGCTGGCATTGCCCGAGGGGAGCGAAAACCCCGGATTGGCGGCGGCACCCTTCAGGAAATGCTCCCTGATGCCAGTCAAGTTATAAGTTAACCCCAAAATCCGGACGCTCGATTTGCCTACATTGGTGCGGGTAACTGCACAGCGGATTGCGGTCTGGTCATCATGACGGCCGACTTTTTCCAGTGAGCTTGATACCAACAAGGTTGGGGGAGCCAGCGCCGGGGCGATTTGTTCCTGATAAACAAATGTGTAAACCCCCCAGGCACCAGCCATAATCAATGCTACCGTTTGGGTGATGTTGTTGACGGTGTCAGCGCTCAACCGGGCGAGCCCCCGGTTTTTGTTGTCATGATCGCGGGATGCCACTATTCATCTCCAAATGGCTGAAAAACGGAGCGGTTCAGTTTAATACCCACACTGAGCAGCGTTCTGAAAGAGCTCGAATGAGTGGTGTGCGATAGGAGCGGATGGCCCCCGGATTCGCGTTGTTCCAGCATTAAATAGCATCTTGAAAAAGCAAAGACGCAGGCGGATGAAGAGTCCGTGGCCATTACACTCAATGGAGATTTTGGGATGTATACCCTGATTACTGGAGCAAGCTGTGGCATCGGCGCCGCGTTCGCCAGGCGTTTGGCTGCCGACGGGCATCCACTCATACTGGTGGCACGCGACCATGCGGAATTGGCAGCACTGAAAGATGAGCTTCTGCGCAATTATGCGGTACCCATCGAGGTTTGGGCTGCTGATTTATCGCAGCCAGGCTCGGCCGAAGCGCTTCACGTTCATTGCCAACAAGCCGGGTGGGTGGTTTCACAACTTATCAACAATGCCGGGTTTGGGCGGTTTGGCGAATTTCATACTCACCCGGCTGCAACTTATGCGGCCATGCTGCAGTTGAATGCAACTACGCCGGTGTTATTGGCGCATTATTTTCTGGCCGATATGCGGCAACAAGGTCAGGGGATCCTGATCAATATCGCGTCCATGGCAGCTTTCCAGCCTACCCCCTACCTGGCTGTCTATGGTGCCACCAAGGCTTTTCTCTTGTCATTTTCCGAGGCATTGGCGGGTGAATGTATGGGTACGTCGATTCGCATACTGACCGTCTGTCCCGGGGCGACCGCGACTGATTTTTTTCGGGCAGCGGGGCGTGGTTCGGCGGTAAAGCTGGACGCTGCACCGGCCATGCAGTCCCCCGAAGAACTGGTAGAGGCCACGCTTCAGTCGTTGAGAAGAGGAGAGCGGCTATTGGTTCCTGGCTGGAAAAATCGCCTCATGACTGTCTTGTCCAGCCATCTGCCGCGCAGCATCAGTCTTTCCCTGTCTAGCCGTGTATTGAGGCAGCAATTTGGGCCAGTAGATGATCAGGGTCCATGATCTGTCATGGTCTCTGCAGGCGGGTTTGATGCTGGGTCAAATCGCCATTCCTGGAGATTCTTTAATCTGGGCAGTGGCGCCCGGGTATGACATGAATGCCTGTGTGAGAATCCAAAGCTGAATCTGGCTTGTTCATGCCCAGGCTCTTAACGCTTGCGAACCAGGCTCAGCCCATCAGCAATGGGCACCAATACCGCTGTCACGCGGTCATCGGTGTGAATCTTCGAATTCAGAGCGCGAATAGCCAGGGTATCCTCATCCTGCACCGAAGGATCCGCCACTTTGCCGCTCCACAACACATTGTCGATCAGGAGCAAGCCTCCGGGGCGCAGCAACTCAAGAGATCGCTCATAGTAAGCCGTGTAATTTCCCTTGTCGGCATCAATAAAGGCCAGGTCGAAGCTGCCCATTTCGCCGTCACGGAGCAATTTATCCAGGCTATCGAGGGCGGGCCCGAGGTGCAGTTCAATCCTGTCGGCCACGCCGGCGCGTTGCCAGTACTGTCGGGCTGTCCGGGTATGCTCTTCGCTGAGATCAAGGGCGATTAACCTTCCCTCCGGCGGCAACGCCAAGGCCATGCAGGTCGAGCTGTAACCGGTGAAAACACCAATTTCCAGAATCTTGCGTGCGCCAATCAATTCCACCAGCAACGCCATGAACTGACCCTGCTCGGGCGCAATCTGCATGCCGGCCAGAGGGTGGCGGCTCGTCTCCTCCCGCAATTCTCGCAATGGTTCTGGTTCACGCAGTGTTACGGAGAGCAGATAACGATAGAGCCGATCATCCAATATGATGGACTTGTTGGACATGTATTTCACTATGGCTGAAGGTTTGGATGAGGCGGTTGAGGTTTCAGGTGCCTGAACGCTCACGCAGGGCAGGGCGCAGATGGGATCGATCACCGAGTCGAACAAGTCGTGGGCCGTGCGCATGGAATTCGACGACGCTGAGTGAGGCTACGGGTGTATCGATGCGATCCCGGTAAGCGCCCAGATCAATGCCAAGCAGGCTGCAAATCAGGATGCGTATTGTGGCTTTGTGTGAGACGACCAGCACATCACCCTCGGCATGAGTCTGCTGGATTTCATCGAGCACAACCAACGCCCTGCGGGCTACGTCGATGCCACGCTCGCCGCCAGTTGGAGCATTCCAGCCGGCATCGGAGAGCCAACGCTGGTAGTCGAGTGGGTAATCGGCAGCCACTTGCCGGGATGATTTGCCTTCCCATGCCCCATACTCTATCTCTCGCAGATCCCGGCGCAATTGCATCTCCTGCCCCGTCAGACGACAGACAGGTTCAGCGGTCGATCGGGTGCGTAGCAGCGGACTGACGTAAATGCCAGCCCAGGGGTGATCGCGATACGCTGCTGCAAAGTCATCAGCCATTTCCAGACCTTCGGGGGTCAGAGCAATATCGGTCAGGCCGCAATAGCCGCCGGAAAAGCTGGATTCGGTCTCGCCGTGGCGAAGCAGAAAAAGATTCAGAGTCATGTCAGTGTGATGAGATGTGGACGATGATCGGCAGTTCAGAGGCGAAATGATAACCCGATTGGCAAAGAAAAAAGCCCGGAGGCTCCGGGCTTTTTGTGTTTAAGGTAGCCTTTCCGGGCGGCCTTTTTTCGATCAATCTGGACGGTTGACTTGTTGTATGTGCGGGCGTGTTTCGCCACCGGATTGCGGGTTGTTTTCATGATATCCCTTCGAGGATGCGTTGTTCGGTTGAGAGTCATCAGTCATGAGTCCGTCGCATCACTGTCGTCCATAGACCAATGTTTCAGCAATGGTTCCGTTTTACCTGTGATCGCTGGAGGCTGGATGCCGGGTTGCTTACGCTGGAAGTCTTGCCGTTACGTCGGGACCTCAAGGTTTACGGTTGGGATCGAAGCGGGTCACCCACTCGTCATAGCCATCAAACCCTACGATATCCCGCAAGGTGGCGAAGCCTACCCGCCGGGTTGGCGTTCTGCCGCTAGCTAAGTCGGTCAATGCCTCGCGCATGGCATAAACCGCCGTGCTCAGTAGGGTCAGAGGATAAGCAGCTATCTTGTATCCCAGCGCATTCAGCTGCGCCGGCGGCAGGATCGGTGTATCACCGTCTTCGAGCATGTTGGCCATTTTCGGTCCGGGTATTTCGGCGCAGAACCGATGCATTTCCGATTCATCCTGCGGGGCTTCCAGGAACAGAATATCGGCACCCAAATCGGCGAAGGCACGCATGCGCCACAGGGCTTCTTCAAGGCCAAGGGTGGCACGGGCATCGGTGCGGGCCATGATCAGGATGTCGGCGCCACCCTCGCGCGCGGCCACGGCGGCCCTAACACGGGCGCAGGCTTCGTTGCGGTCAACCACCTCCTTGCCTCGGGTATGTCCACAGCGCTTGGGTGCAACCTGATCTTCAAGCATGATGCCGACGAATCCGGCTCTGGCGTATCCTTCGACGGTCCTTCGAACATTGGCGACGTTGCCGTAGCCAGTGTCCCCGTCGCCAATGACCGGGATGTTGACAGCATCAACAATGCAGCGCCCCTGATCCAGCATCTCGCCATAAGAGATCAGCCCGGTGTCAGGGCGTGCCAACCGTGCTGCCGATACCGCAAAACCGCTCATGAAGGTCAGCGGAAAACCGGCCATTTCAACCAGTCGAGCCGACATGGCGTCATAACAGCATGGCATCACCAGCAGGTCAGGCCCCTGGAGTAGCTTTTTCAGTTGATGGGCTGCGGGATTCATTTATTGATTAATCTCGTGCATGCCAGCCCATCTTGGGTAATTGCCAACGTAACGGCCTCGCACATCAAATTTTCGCGATGATGATATTCGTCCCTGACAGGATCAATGACTGTAACGAAAGTAGGTGATGGGTGGCGATGGGGGGGCCAGGACTCTCGTTAGTGTGCCATCGCGATTCAAGGTCAGGGTGGTGGGACCTCCCTTGGTCGCGCCGCCGGGGAAACAAATTAAATGGTAGTCCAAGACACTGAGTGTCCTGGCTTGAGAGAGAACGCCAGTCCCCTGGCCGAGGCCCCTGTCTCCATTACACAGTGCAAAGTAGCTGTCATGGACCAATACGGTAGCGCTGTCACTGTTATCGCGACTGATCGTCAGTGTCTGCAGGGATCCATCTTCCGGATCGACCGCCTGCCAGGCACCGACGAATTTGCCCAGTTTGGATGGGGAGGCGGAGATTCCCGTCGAGCTGGCTACCATCATCAGAGTCAGCAGGGTCTTGAGAGAAGTGTTCAAGGAGGGCATCAGATTTTTTCGGGTGTCATGTGCAAATGCGTCTGTAACCAATCCAGAAACCCCCTGGCAAACCGGGCTTCCGCCGATGTGTCTGCATGATATTCCTCATACAGGCGCAGCGCCTGCATGAGATGCCGGGTTTCTTCCAGGGATTCGAGCGTGATATTCAAGGGCTTGAAAGGCAGAACGGGATCCATCGGTATGGGTATTTCTGTTGTTTTAGGATTCAGTTTTAAGACTCAGTTGAGTGTTGCCAGATCAAGAACGAAGCGATACTTCACGTCACTGCGCAACATGCGTTCATAGGCCGCGTTAATGGAGGCCATCGGGATCAGTTCAATGTCACTGGTAATGTGGTGCTTCCCACAGAAGTCCAGCATCTCCTGGGTCTCGCGAATACCGCCGATCAAGGAGCCGGCTAGTTGATGCCGGCCAAATATGAGATTGGCTGCAGCAACCGAGGCGGCTTCCGGAGGTACGCCCACCAACGTCAAGGTGCCATTACGCTTCAGCATGTTCAGGTAAACGTTGAGGTCATGCGGTGCCGAGACCGTGTCGAGGATAAAGTCGAAGTGATTGCGCAAAGCACCCATAGCGACGGGATCGTTTGACAGCACCACATCGGAGGCGCCCAGCCGACGGGCATCCCCTGATTTGCCGGGTGAGGTCGTAAATAACACTACGTCCGCTCCCAGTGCCTTGGCGAATTTGATCGCCATGTGGCCCAGACCGCCTAGCCCTACGACGCCGACTTTCTGACCGGGTCCAACACCCCAGTGGCGCAGGGGTGACCAGGTGGTTATGCCGGCACACAAGAGCGGGGCACTTGCGGCCAGATCCAGGTTGTCCGGTACACGCAAAACAAAGGCTTGGTCGGCGACGATACGCTGGGAATAGCCGCCATAGGTCATTTCCCCGGTGTGCTTGTCCTTGGCGTTATAAGTCCAGATCGGTCCCTGATCACAGAACTGCTCCTCACCATCTTTGCAACTCGGACAGGTTCGGCAGGAATCCACCATGCAGCCAATCGCCGCCCGATCGCCGGGCCTAAAGCCTGTGACGGAGCCCCCGACACGCGTGACTCGGCCAACGATTTCGTGGCCGGGCACACACGGATAGGTCGTGCCCTGCCATTCGTTGCGTGCCTGATGCAGATCACTGTGACAAACCCCGCAATAGAGGATTTCGATCTCGATATCCTGTGGCCCGGGTTCGCGGCGTTCGATGGAAAAAGGCACCAGAGGGGAGGTCGCATCGTGAGCGGCGTACGCTTTGATCGTCATGATTAATTCCCAAGTGACGGTTGAAATCTCGGTGGTTATTTTTACATTAACTGACCTCCGGTGTTCATCCTCTTGTTTAACCGAACGTTGGGTGAGTTGCGTGTACGCGGGATGGCTTTATTCAGAGGGAAAAGTTTGTAAGGAACCTTTTATGGTTGTGGTACCCCCGGATGGTGGCGTTCTGTCGGTCAATCTGAATACTTGAACCAGACCCTTTGAGAGCATCCATAACAATTTGCGCTAGCATATCGGTCCGACACAATGACCCATGACGTTAGTTGAGTGCGGATCTCTGGAGATGAGTGTTCGTCTCTCACCTGAAAAAGCCTCGACGGCGACTTACCCGGAGTGAATCGAATGAGAATAATAAAAACAGCGCCGCAATCCTCCGAGATCATCCCTACCCGAATAACTCCACAAACCCGGTGGATTTGCAGTCAGCCTTTGGATGTTCTGATGACCTTCAGCTGGGTGCCCTTCGCATTACTGGCGATGGCTAACCTCAACAATCCCGAAGGTCTGAAAAGCTTGATGTTCTCAGTATTCCTGTTTTCCTTCATGCACCAGCCGCTCAGTCTGTTTCTGGTTTATGGAGATCACGAACGGTTCGAACTCAGACGCAAGCTGTTTACGTGGAGTCCGTTGATTTTTGGTCTGGCCATCTACTTCGCCCTGCATTTTAGTCCGCTGCTGCTAGCACTCCTGGCCGGAGCCTGGAATGTGGAGCATACCTTGATGCAGCGCTATGGCATTGCACGCATCTACGGTCGGATGACGGGACAGAATCAGGGGGGCGTGGAGCTTGCGATGCTCTTCTCATGGCTGCTGCTGGCTGCTGCCTGGGCAGCTGCGGATCCCCAGACTCTGGAGCGTGTTACCGCCCTGGGTATTCGTGGAGCCAATCGTTCGGCCTTCGAAGTGCTGGCCGAATGGAGAGCCTTCGCCCAAGGCTTGCTCATTCCTCTGTCGGTGGCTGCTTTGTTGCTGGGGGCCAAATGGTGGATGGAGGAGTCTCGCAGACCCAACAATCGGGCCAAGCATCTTTATTTGGGCTCGACTCTGGCGTTGTTCGTGGTCATGGTGGTCAACCCGATCATGGGGTTCGTGGGCTATGTCGGTGCCCATTCCTTCGAGTATTTCGTGATTGTCAACCGCGCCATCGAAAAGGGCTACACAGAACCGCGCAATCTGAGAAGCCGTTTGGGTCGGGCTGCGAATGGCCGATTGGGTCCTCGGGGTTTGCTGGCGGGTTATCTGCTGCTGATCGCGGTTACCGTATATGTGTTGGAAAATCATGCCTCGTTTTTGGTGTACTCGATGGTGTTTTTCACCTTGGGCGCCTTGCATTTTTTCTACGATGGCTTCATCTGGAAACTGCGCAACCCGCAAGTGGCCCGCAGTGTGGGGGCAGAGCGTTAAGCCAGTATTCTGGCGGTTCAGGCAATTTATGAACTTCACTCGGCACCCGTCCCATTTCATTCATATGATGTCTGGCTGAGGAGCATTTGGGGAGGAGGATGGGGCATGCTCACGGCCTTGGAGAGAGGTTTAAGTCATGGCCAAAAAGGCGATGGTCAGCAGCATGACTCGGCGAAACATCATCTAACAACTTATCCCCAGAACTTGTGGATAACTCTGTGTGTAGTGTTGTGGAAATGCGCCATTTATAGTGGCTCCGTTAGATCGGACAGAAAATGCACTGGGACATAAGTGGCTGATTTGTATAGAAATGCCTATTGTCGGATCTAAAACCCTCGCTAATTCAGGGGGATAGGCCAGGGTGTGTATAAGGTTTGCCTGGTCAGAAAATCAAATTGCAGAAAGTCAAGTTGAAGAGGCATATTTTGATGAGGCATTCCCAAATGATGTCGAAATTGGCCTCCTTTAACGATGCGCGGGTTCATCAAAAGCCTTCAAGCGTTCAAAAATCTCCAAATCCGTCTGAAAGGGTTCCGATTCGACATGGAGGTCTCCAGAAAATGGATTGCCGAAGAGCACGACCAGATACAGGTTTAGGGCAATCAGCAGGGCCACCATCCCCGTCAGGCTCAGCTGCACTTTTAAACTCTCCAAGCGAAAAAAATAGGTAAACGTCACGGTGACGATAGCTCCCAGGCAGAGGACGATCCACTCGATGAGCGGCAATCCATGCGTGGCGATCGTCGTTCGCATTCTTCGTTGGTCCCGCAGTTCCATACCTTGTTCCAGTAGGAGTGGGTAAACCGCTTTCAGGTTTTCAGTGGTTGGTTCCACATCGGCTATTTGGCGGAAGAACCGGTAGGTGAGGTTTCTTGCCTCGGGATCGCTTTTTCCCTGATCCATCATGGGCCACTCACGCTCTACCACCTCACGGGCATAGGACATACAGAGCGATTGAAAAGCCTGTGCCCTTTCGGGTGGCAGACGAGAGGCCAGAATGTACATGTTGGCCAACGCGTCAGATTCCTTCTCCACAGTTATGCGCGCCGTCGAGAAGGTCTCCATGGCATCCACCACGACTAACCCCAGCAGCACGGCATACAGGGTGCCAGCTACGCCGAAAATGTTGCCAGAAACATCCTGGTAATGCTTCAGACCATTCAGTGTTAACCGCTTGCGAGCGGGAAACACGCCGCCCACAGAAACGGCGACGAACAGGATGATTAGCAAGGACCCAAAGCCATAACTCTGAAAATTGAACGGGATGTCCATGTTGCGGCCTCAGCGGAGGGTTACGGCTACTATTTGGAGCTTGGCGGTAAGGGATTGACTCCAGACCTTCATCTTGGTCAATCCCGTTTTTAACCCGGCACTTGATGCCGCTTGATCTGCTCGTCAATCTCACGAGCCGAAAGCGCCAAAGCCAAGGCCCCCCAGCCATCGAACAGAAGTTCAATGGCGAGGAACAAGCCGATAACCCAAAGGCCCGCTCCCGGCAACTCTCCCAAAATCAGGAATCCCAGCAAGATGGAAATGGCACCGTTCGCCAAAATCCAAATCCAGCCCTGCCGCTCCCTATGGGTAAAACCCAGCCAGCATTTGGAGGCGCCGGCTGCGATCAGAAACATTGCGATCACCAGGGTCAGGCTAAGACCGGACAGGGCCGGATGCATCAGCATTGTCAGGCCGGTGAGGAGAAAAAGGCCCGCCAGCACGGCAGCACTGACCATTCCGGGCCAACCCCTGAGTTTGAAGGCTGCCACGATACCCGTCCCTCCAGCCACCAGGAGTAGGGCACCAAAAAAAACCACGGTAGCTACGGTGTAAACCATCGGCTGAAAAAAGCCGACAGTGCCGAGCACAATCATCAAAATGCCCAGTGTCAGAATCATTTGCCAGTGCTTGCTGGCGGGTACCAGAATCATTTCAGCAGCACTGAGCTCTATGTTTTTCATGTCAGACATGGCTTTTCTCCAGGTGGGTGACTGATTACGTTACGGGCCGATTATCCGGCTTGCTGGGGCTATTCGTCTATTTTGCAGTCAGCCCAAAAGTTGATCATCAGAGCAGCGTTCTTTGTGCTTGTTTACCTGTCCGATAGTCTCATTTTCCATAACCCGCTCTCCGGGAGAACTTTCGGCGCCACTCATGATCTCCGGGGTCTTCCTGTTACTGGAGAGGACAGTCTGTTTCCTGTCGAAAAATAATTCTTGCCCGTATGGTGTCGATCAAATAGTATCGACCGGCAACGGAAATTTGGAGGTAGATGCCATGACTCGGTTATATGTGATCGGTTGCCTGGTTGGGGCGCTATCGACAATACCTTCAATAGCCAGTCAATGGGTCGCTCTTGGTGACGGAGGCGATGGTCAATTTCATCTGGCTATTGATGCGGATTCTATTGAGAAAGAGGGCTCCAGGGCTTTCGTAATGGAAAAGCTGACATACACTCGTCCGGCTCCACATAGAGGGGGGCGACAAATTCATGTCATTAAGTCACAGCGAATTTTCGATTGCGCCCAGCGCTCCACCTTATTGTCCAATGGACTTGCCTACGGTGACCCTGATGCCACCTTAGCCATTGACCGTGTAAGTTACAGTGATCGCCCCTCTAACTACGAAAAGGTTGTTCCCGGCTCAGCCGAGGAGCGCGTGTTCAACGCTGTGTGTGCCGACGCTGTCTCACGCCCTTAAACGTGACCACCCGAGTTACCCACAACAACTTTGCAGAAGAAGATCCGACCTGAGAGGACGACTAATTGGTAAGTCAGCCAAGGTCCTGACCGCGTCAACCTGGCAAGAAATCCAGCTGACAATCCCTCGTGGCCTCATTAATGTGTCCTGAAACAAGGTGATATCGAAGGCGTTCGATGCGAGCCATGTAGGGAGGAGTGTACTCGCCGAAAGCTTCAGGTAGACGTTGTTTTTGCAGCTTCGATAGCTTGCCATCAAATGCGGCTGCGATACTTAACAAATCCAGCAGGAAGAAGCGTTCCCGTTCATCGACTTGGCAAAGCACATCGATGAAATGGTCCCAATCGTCGTAGTTGCTCTGATCCCGGACATCAAGGTCGCGACTGAACTGATACAGCAGTATGAGCATGTTGGGGTGATAGCTCTGGGTCATTACCATCATAGTGCTGATCGCCCGAATAGCCCCTTCCCGAGCCAGGGGGGAGAGTTGGCTCGAAAATTCTTCCGTCATTACATCCCTGATCAGGTAATAGGCCAAACGATGTCCATAGAGGCGAAGGCGGGCTTCCCGGAGGACCTGATACATCACGATCGCATTCCAAATGGCGGCCACCGGCACGGAAACCCATGCCAGTCCGACTCGGCTGACCATTTTTCCTCCAAACCGTTGCAGGATGAATTTGGCCGCTACAGTGCTTAGCAGGACCTTGGCCTTGTAGAGGAGTCCAATGATGAGCAACCTGGATCGGGAGATATGCTTCATGGGGTCAACCCCGAGATAGCGCACCACCGGATCGGGTAATTCCAAGGCCGCCCGAGCCAGAAGGTTCGGTATAGCATCATCACCCGGCAAATAGGGGTCATCTTCCTCAGTCGAGTGACCCGTAATGGCTGAAATGCGATGAACCGCCATTAGACTGAGCCAGAACAAGGCCGCGAACTCGATCAGTGTGCTGCCAAGTGTGATGGCAATCCAGGCGGAGTAAAACGCTGCCTCATCGAGCTTATGGTTTTGATGATATTCAAACCAGACGGGAATAGCGGAACTGGCAGCACCCAGGAGAGCCGCAAACAGACAGGCCCAAATCCCTACCAGACGCATCCTTGACTGAAGTAGTGAGTCTGAGGGTAATTCATCGAGTCTCAAACCCGATTGGGTGATCGCCCGGCGGGAGTCAGTCAGTCGTCGGTAGTAATGTACACCCGCTCGCTCCAGAAAGCCTGGAGGCTCAGCCCGATCGTATCTTTGGTCTTTCAAGGGAGTCACTAGAGTTAATTGAGAGATATAAGCCAGGCGAATCATGATGGCCCGGAGGATTTAGTTCGGCCCATTTCCATGAATGGTGATTGGTTGTCGAGTCCCATGAGTTGATAAATCTTTTTTCGAAAGAGATGGGGGTGTGACGACTGTCATTTTTTCAGATTCTGCACGGGTGATCGATGATTCAATGCCTTTTGAGCGATGTGGCGGTTATAGAGGTTGGCATACCGATGGAGTGTGGTTTCGAGATCCGCGGTGGACCCAAAGTGATGGTCCTGCAGTGCCT
>Ga0181554_1000447_pt1 | contig 41541 bp, 65 predicted proteins | sample 011ome_16_FD_145602 | JGI IMG/M metagenome (GOLD analysis project Ga0181554, IMG submission 145602) | Coastal salt marsh microbial communities from the Groves Creek Marsh, Skidaway Island, Georgia - 011503CT metaG (spades assembly) | ecosystem: Environmental > Aquatic > Marine > Intertidal zone... | reverse complement strand
AGCACTCAATCACCAACCCTGCGGCGTAGTGCTCTTGCTCGGTGTAGCTGCCAGTGGCCTTGCTGGCGCTGCTGGCAGTGGTTTCTGCGGTGGTCTGCATCGTTCCTCCAAGGCGCCGGGGTGGCGCGGGTAACTTAGTTGGCGGGGGTGTTGGTGGTGGATGGGTGGGCGCCCATGCCTGTGGCTAGACTGGTGCCGTCTACACAACCAACACCGCCACAGGAGGGCGCCCATGACACAGAAATCCCAAATCGACGAAGCGCTGTTTGCGCAAGCCGTGCAGCTCGCTGCCGCATGGTTGCCAGCGGCTGGCCGTCACGACATTGATGTGCGCGACCGCATGCGTGTGTTTGTTTTTGAGGCGTACCAGTCGCTTGAGGCTGCGCGAGAGGAGATAGAAGACTGGTTGGAGAAAGCGAGCCCGCCGGCACGCTGAGGTCGTTCCAGCGACGAGTGCCCAACCAGGTAGCTGGCGGTGGCGTGAATCGCAGGCCCGGGTCGCGTTGGCGTGCGTGGTCTGCAGCTTGCCGCGCAGCTTGTGCAATGGCTCGTTGCTGCTCGGGCGATGGGTTCAGTCGCTGCCATGCGGCAAGCGCTTGGGCCAAGCCCGTACGGCGGGGGTAGGCTTGCCAAAAGGCATCGAAGCCGTCAGGCAGCGCGGCGTGGGTCGGCGCGGCTGCTGCGGTTGTTTCTGCGGTGGTCTGCATCGTTCCTCCAAGGCGCCGGGGTGGCGTGTGGGTGGTGGTGGGGTTGAGGCGAGGTGTCTGCGCGCTCAGGCAGGGCTACCATCCGCAGCAAATGGCTTGCGGAGGATGAAATGCTTGAGACGTTGCTGAATAAGGTGGAGGCGCTGATTAACGAGCGCGGCTCTGCGGTAGTGCTGCGAGAGCACTTGGCCCTGCTGCGTGCGCGCATCGGGCAGTTGGAACGCGAGAACGCTGATTTGCGTGCGCAGGCCCAGCAGGCGCAGGTGCATGTAGAGCAGCAGGGCGACCAGCTGCGGCGCTTCTCGCAGGACAACCCCGAGGGTTGGTGCTGTGATGCCTGCGGGAGCGTTGACATCAAGCGCACCGGCAGCAGGCCCGACCCCACCTTCGGCCGTTTGGGCGTCAAACAGGCCGCCATGACCTGCAGGCCGTGCGGCGCTGTCAGCTACTTCACCTTGGACTGAGTTATCGGCCTGGCTTTGGCCGGTGTTGGCGGTGGTCTGCATCGTTCCTCCAAGGCGCCGGGGTGGCGCTTGGGGGAATTATTCCCCGAGGGGGAATTGTTTGTCAATCCCCGGCGGGGAATATTGCGTCGATAATGCCATCCGCCGGGGATGTTCCCGGTGCAAACTGGGTGATCCCCAGGAGGTCCCATGAAAGATGCAATTGAGTTGGCCGAGAAGCACGCGCACGCGGCGGCGCAGTTCAGTCTGGCCGGGTTGGATGAGGCGCGCAAGCGCGGGCATGCGCTGCTGTTGCTGTTGATGGCAGGCGGCGCCAGTGCGGCGGCGCTGGGTTTGGCGCGCTACGAGGCCGCGCCCGCCCTGGCTGCTGCCGCGCTGTGCGCTGGGGTGCTGTGGTTTGCGCTGGCGGCCTATGTGGCGTGGGGTGCCAACACCACGGCCGATGTGCGCAGCTGGGCCACGCGCGATGTGCTGGGCACGCTGCCTGCGTGGCAGCGGTATGCTGACGACTTGGTGCGCGAGGCCCAGGGCGGGCCGCTGCCGCCTGATGCGGATGTGGCCATGGCGCTGCGCATGTCTTTGCTGCGCAACTGCGAGCTGGCCACCAGCGAATACCGGGCCGCATCGCTGGCAGCTTTCAGGGTGATAGACAGGGCCTACAAGCTGGCCGCCTGCACGCCGCTGCCTGCTGCTATTTGTGCTGCCGTTGTGGCTGTGGTTTGTCCTGCGGTCTGAAGCCGTCGCGCCGCTCTACAGGGCTGGGGGTGTCGCTGGGTTGGGTGGCCATGGCGTTCCTTCAGGGTGTGAATGGTTCTCGTGCGGCGTTTGGGCTGGGTGCGTTGTTCAGGCTGTGCTGTGCGTAGGCAAGCACCCAGGCAGTGCGGTCGGCTCGAAACTCGCGCAACGCCTGCTGGTTGGCCGCCAGCTTCGCTTTCATCTCGGCCATTTCGCGGTCGAGGTGGCCCAGGTGCCGCCGGGTGCGGGCTGTGGCTTCGTCGTCTGGTTCGCCTTTGGGTTCTTCGTCGTCCAGGTTGTCTGCAATCACCTCGCGGTATTCCAGCTGCTTTGCAATCTCTTCCTTCAAGAACTCGATATTGCTGCGCAGCTCTTCCACATGTTCTCGCATCTCCATGCGCATGTCGGCCGCTGTGGCCTTGCGCAGCCATGCGCTGCGCGAGGTCAGCAGCGCATCCAGCAGCTCGCACGCTGCCTTTTGCGTGGTGATCGGCGCCCCTGGTGGCGCAGCGGCGGCCACGGGAGCGGGAACGTCACGGAAAAGCGTTACCGGCGGCTCTGGCGCGGCGGGTGGTTGGTAGCCATCCGCGGGCGGCGGCTTGTGGGTTGGGCGCAGTAAAACGTATGCCAGCGCGCCCAAAATGGCAAACGCAAGGATCCAGCCCATGTTGTGCCAGTTACCCGGTCAGATCGCCGTACTGCGACTCGTTGGCAGCGTGGCGTGGTGGTTGGTGGGGTGCATCAGTCTGCGCCATGGGCGCCGTTGGCTGGTTCGCTAAGCGCAGCTACCATCCGCACGATTTTGTATTGCATCTCTGGCTCCATGGCGGCCATGAGTTCTGCCATGCGGCCTAGGGCGACGTTGCCGCTGTACAGGTCGGCGGCGGTGGGCGGCGTGTCCATCCAGCCGATGGGTAGCTGCAATTTTTGCTCAATTTCGCGCGCCATTGAACTACCCATCACATAGGGTTGGCCGCCTCGCTCATGCCGCACGTTCGCGTTAGCGATCCGCGAAAGTCGGCTGTTGTCAGTGCGTGCAAGCCCAAGCTTTTCGAGTAGGTTGGCGAGGCCGCCTTCTTTCGAGATCAGGAACAACAGTCGTTCGCGCCGTGTTTCTTCAACTGTCTGCATGCCGCGCATTGGACAGTGCAAGCGTGGTATTTAAAATTCCCCGTCGGGTCTTAACAATAGTTCCCCGGCGGGGAATACAATGCAGCCCATGGAACTCCTCAAAACTTGGCTATCCGCCGAACGCGGCAGGGGCGTGCGATTGGCGGCACACCTGCGGGTGCCTCCGTCCTTCGTGGCCAAGATGGCGAGCGGCGATAAGTCGATCCCGCTGGAGCATGCGTCAGCCATAGAGCGATTCACCGGCGGCGCCGTCACCCGCCGCGACATTCGCCCCGACGACTGGCAAGACATCTGGCCTGAGCTGGCCGAACCCCAAACCCAAACCCCACAAGGCGCCGCGCTGGCGCAGGAGAGTGCCCATGTCTGAGATCGCGTGGCCTGCTGGCCGTGTCACTTTTGCTGAGTTTGAACAGTGTGTGCTGGAGCGTCGGCCGCAGGCTGGCTTTGCTCGTCCATCCACTGGCGCAGGGACTGAATGCCCAGGATGCGCGAATCTGGCGCGCTCGAGTGCAGGGCATGGGTCTCCAGTCGTTCCAGTGCAGGCAGCACTGCGGCCCGGAAGTCCTGGGGTGTCATCGTCTGCCGGGCCACGGCCATGAAGGCTTCGATGAGTGCGCTCAGCTTGCCTTCGTTGTATTCGTCGATGGCGGTCTTGTTCATGGTGCGGGCCCTTTCTGGTGTGGGTGGGTGGTTCTCCCATTCTAGGAAGGCGCCCCGCGCCGCCATCTGGCCTGAGCTGGCCGAGGGTTCCCGCGCCACTACCAATGCGGAGGTGGCGTGATGGTGCGCTCTGTTGATATGCCCACAGCGTGCGCCGATGAGCTGCCCGGTGGGCTGTGCCTTCGCCTTGTGAGTAATTCCAGCGCGCTGTGTGCGGATCTTGAGCTACTTGCCCAAGCGGCCGATGGCTCGCTGCAGGTCCGCCAGTTCCTTCTCGATTTTGTTGATAGCGGCGCGCAGCTCGTTCGCGTTGACGGTGAATTCTTTGCGACACCTGTTGCAGGTGAGCTTGGGGTTCAGTTTGAGCTTGCCGATGGGCTGCGCCGTCTTGTGGCTGCAGTGCGGGCAGGGCAGGTCGATCAGTTTTTTGTCCAGCAGTCCGGTCATGGGCATCCCTCTCGAAAGGTGGTTTGAAGTGAGAAGCACATTGTCTTTCGTTTGCGGATGCCCGCCCTTTTGCGCCCAAGAGCTGGCCGAGACCCAAACCCAAACCCCACAGAGCGCCGCGCTGGCGCAGGAGAGTGCCCATGTCTGAGCAGGCCATTGTTGTTGTCCAGCTGTGCCCCGAAGACCGGGCGCGGATTGACCAGTTGATTTCGGCGGTAGAGCGTGGTGTTTTGGAAGGGCGCGGGCATGCCCAGGCGACGGTGTCTGGTCTATTGAGTTTGAAGGGTGCCGGCCCTGAGCTTCCGGTGGCGCCTAGCTCGGCTCTGTCATGAGTTTTGCGATTGCTTCCAGATCCTTCAGGGCGGGCTTGAAGAATTTTTCCAGTGGGTTTTCTTTGGCCCAGCTTGCATTGAAGTCTCCGACAGCGCGAAGGTGCTCTTCTTCGGCTTGTGCTTCCGCGGCCCGATTCTGTTGCCATTGTTCTTGGCTCACGCCGTACTCGATGAGCGGGCCATGTGAAACCGGTGGCTTTCCTACTGCGGCGCGCTTGGCTTGCTCGTATGCCGCTGCTCGATGTTCCTTGGCGAGTTCTCGCACGGCTGATGCAAGAAGTAGTGTTTGTGCTGTGTGTTCCATGTTCGCCCTCCTTGGCGTTGGTTGTGTGGGAGCTTCCATCGTATGCCAAGGGTGGGCGGGCGCCCTGTTCCTCACCCCGCTGCGCATTCAGCCGCGCCGCCTGACCAGACCTGTCACTTTTAACGGTGTTGCGCACGCGGGAAGGTGTGCGCAGCTTCGCGCGGTGGCGTGGCGGGGTGCTTTTCTTCGTGGCCATGGCGGTCACTCGCACACCATGTCGGTGAGTGATTCCAGCGCCTGCACCTGGCTGGGTGGCACGCTGGCTGTGGCACGCATGCGCCCCGTGGCGGTGTCGAGCCACTGGCCCAGGTCTTCCACGGTGAGCGTGCCCTGTGCGTCGAGCACAAACAGCATCTGCTGCAGCAGCAGCTCCAGCGCGGCCACGCGGTCGGGCAGGGCTGATGCGCTGGTGGGTGTGGTGGCTGCTGTGCAGCGGGTGGGGTGATTGGTCATGAGGGCAACTGTCTCAATTCCCCCGGCTTTTGCCTATGGCGACGATGAGGCGTTGCCGTCCACCCGGCCTGATGTGCTGGTGGCGGTAGCAGCCATGCTGCACGGCCGGCTGGAGGGTGTGGCCAAGCGCATCGGCATGTCGCCCAGCACTTTGCAGAAAAAGGTGAGCCTGCACACCGAGACGCACCACCTGTCGGTGAGCGAGCTGCAGATGATCCAGCACGCCACGGGCTGCATGGCCGGTACCGAGGCGCTGGCCGCTGCCGAGGGGTATGTGCTGGTGCGCGTGAACCCGGCCAGCGTGGCCAGCGTGGCCGAGTTTCTGGCCACGGGCGCCCAGCTGTTCGGCGACCTGGCCCGCGCGGTGCAGGAAGAGGCCGGCCACGAAGGCCCTGTAACCCCCAACGGCCGCAGCCGGGTGCAGCACCACGTCGAGGAGCTGCTGGGCCACATCAATGCAGGCAATGCGTACGTGGCTGCGCGTGTGCCTGTGCGCAAGGGAGCGTAAGCATGCAACTCAACATCAACATCAAGGGCATCGAGCGCGTGAAGGCGCAGCTCGAAGCCTTGTCGGGCGGGCAGGCCCGCGCGGCGTATGCCAAGGCGCTGAACGATACGGGCTTTCAGGTGCGGCGCGACATGCAGCAGCAGATCGCCCAGAAGTTTGACAAGCCCACGCCATTCATCCTGCGCTCGCCCAAGGTGTTTCCGGCAACGGCTGACAAGCTGGAGGTGTCGATTGCGCCCACGTATGCCAGCCAGTTCGGCACCAAGGGCGGCAAGATTGGTGTGGACCCGCAGCAGGTGCTGCAGGCGCAGGAGTTTGGCGGCCAGCGGCGCGACAAGCGCAGCGAGGTGGCCCTGCGCCGTGCGGGTGTGCTGCCGCAGGGCATGCAGCTGGCCATCCCGGCCACGCCTTTCCCAGGGAGTGATGACGGCAAGGGAAATCTGCGCGGTCCATTTGTGGTGCAGCTGATCAGCTACTTCCAGGCGTTTGGCGAGCAGGGTTTCCGGGCCAACATGACCGACCAAGCTTATCGGCGGATTCACAAAATCAAAGGCCGAAATGCCGTCGCGATGGGTGGCAAGAATTGGACGAGGCAGGTGCTTGGGCATCGCTACATCGTGAGCTACGGAAAGATGCGTGGCGGTGCCCGCACGACCCGCAAAGGGGAGGCTGACCAGCGCGCCAGCAACCTTGCGCCGGGCATCTGGGCGGTGCTGGGGGCCACGGGCGCCACGGTGAAGCCCGTGGTGATGTTCGTGCGCAAGGGTGCGTACAAGCCGCGGTTGGATCTGCAGTCGATTGCAACCAGCGCGGCCACGCAGGACTACCTTGCCCGCCGCATGCGCTTTCGGATCCGGGAGGCTGCGGGTGTCTGACGCTGCAAACCCCATGACCCGCGAGCAGGCCAACCAGCTGCTCGACCTGGTGCGCGCTGGCGGTGTTGTGCCCCAGTCGGATGTGCTGTTTGCCCTGTGGATCACGGGTGACCTGTTCCACGCTGAGGCTGCCGCGCAATGAGCTACATGACCGAGGCCAATGCCATCGCTGCCGCATTGCGTGGCACGCCGATCACGCGCCCTAGCCGCCGCCCCACATCGCCCACGCCGCGCAACCTGGCCGTGCTGGCCTACATGCGCGAGTTCTTCCAGCAAAACGACCAGCTGCCACCCATGTCGGCCATTGCGGCGCACTTTGGTGTGGAGGTCAGCGCGGCCTATGAGCAGACGTTGGCGCTGCGCCGCTTTGGCCTGGTGGAGTTGAACGCGGTGGGCAAGTTGCGCTTTGTGCGGGCAGAAGTAAATACAGATTCGAAGGTTGAGCGATGAACCACTACCCGCACCACATTGGCGACTTCAACACAGCGACACGGCACCTGTCACGGCTGGAGCGTGCCGTTTACCGTGACGCTCTGGATATGTACTACGACACTGAGGCGCCACTGGACGGTAGCGACTTCGACAGGCTGGCAAAGCGGCTGCTGTGCCGTGACACTGATGAGGTCTCTGCCCTTCAGTACGTGCTGACGGAGTTCTTTGAGCAGCAAGAAGATGGCACCTGGGCGAACCACCGGTGTGACCGGGAGATTGCCAAGTTCAAGGAAGCGCAGGCCGATGCGGGCGTGGTCAAGTCCAATGAAAAGCAGCGTCAAACCCGCAGCCGTGCTGTGCGTTCTGCTATCTTTTCTGCACTGCGCGCTAAGGGTATCGAGGTCAAGTGGAACGCGAAGATGGGAGACATGCGGGCCCTGTGCAAGCAGCATGGCGTCGATGTTTCGGCCATTGATAGTGGCACGGCCAGTGTCACGCAAGGTGACGTGTCAGGTGGTGTGACAGCGTCACAGCGTCACGGCAGTGGCACGGCTAACCAGAACCAGAACCAGAACCATATAAAACCCCCCAACCCCCCTGCAAGGGGGGCGGGCGATTCGGGTGCTGACGCGTCGGATCAAGGCAAGGGGGGCGGCAATGCAGTCCAGGTGCCAGCAGCAACGGCCACGGTGACCGCAACTGCTCTGTGCGCCTTCTTCCCCGAGATCCGCAGAACCCGTTTGGCAGAGGTGGCGGTGTGCATCGCATCGCTGGAAGCTGACGGCACGGTGACCGGCGAGCAGCTGCTCAAGGCCGCGGCCCAGCAGTCGGAGTGGCTGTGCGTTGACGAGGGCAGGGCGTGCCCATCGGTGCTGCGCTGGCTGCGTGAGCAGCGGTGGCTGGATGCGGCAGCAGGTGTGGCCCAGGCCGGTGCTGTGCCATCCGACTGGCGCCAGACGCGCAGCGGTGTCGAGGCCATGGGCGAGCGCCTGGGCCTGGGCCGCTGGGACCAGGAGCGCCACCGCCTGTTCACGCAGTACGAAGACGCGGTGGTCGCTGCCCTCGAAGGCCAGACGGTCGGGGCCTGACGCGATGGCCTGCACTTCAACCCGGCAATCACGCGACGAGCTGAACCGCAAGGCGCGCGATCGAATGGCCGCCCGCAGGCAAACGCCTGAGTACCGTGAGTGGCTGCTGCAGTCGCGCGAGCTGCGTCGGTCGCTCAAGGAAAAGTACCGCAGGCAGGCGGGTTGTAAGCCGCGCGATGTTTACAGGTTGGCTGCATCCGCAAAGCGTGAGCTGGCTTTGGCGCGCAAGGCGCTGCGCGAGGCTCTTGCCTCAAGCCACGACGCACATGTGCGGCGGTATAGGGCGATTGTCGCGAGCCGCAATGCCTATGCCAGCCGGTATGCCTCTGATGCGCAAAGCGAGCGTGAGAGGTCCGCTGCCAGAAAGCGTGCGTTGCCAGATAGCTATGTGCGGCAGCTGCTGCGCAACATGGGAATGACCAACGACGAGATCACACCCGAAATGATTGAGATGCAGCGCGAGGCAACTTTGTTTCGTCGCCTCGCCAGAGAGATCCGGAAAGCCATTGCAAACCACAACGAGGAAAACCATGAAGCCATCACTGAACACGCTTGAATCGCTCGAAGACATGCAGAAGGTTGAGACCATGGGTGACGTTCGCCGCGTGATCGGCCAGTCGCTGCTGGCCTTGGCTCGAAAGGAGATCAGCGCAACAGACCTGACTGCAATGGGCAAGGCTGCTGATGCCATTGCTAACACGCTGAATGTCGAAGTCAAGATGGCCCGCACCGCGCACGACCTGCGAAAAGCTGGTGCGGATATCGGGCAGATCGTGCACATCGGCAAGACGCTGATTGGGTAATTGGCGTGCCTTCCCCTTCGTCAGTGAGGTGTGCGACCCCACCCCCCGTGGTTAGGTTCTCCCCAGCTTCCCGCCGTGCGGGTGATTCGTGCCGCCCTGTCGGACTGTTGCGCAGGGTTGCTAAGGGGGTTAACTGAACATGCAGTATGGCTTTGTTGCTACTGGAGTGATAGCAAAAGGGGGTTCCGCATGAAGGTGTTGCCCGTGCTGGACCAGGTGATTTCGCAGGCTGAGTTCGCGCAGATCATCGGCGTGAGCGAGGCGCGCGTGTCGCAGATGGTGAGCGAGGGCGTGATTGCGAAGGGCGACACCGCCGCCAGCTGGCTGACCGCCTACTGCGAGAGGCTCCGCGACCAGGCTGCCGGCCGGCTGGGTGAAACCTACGGGCTCGACCTGGTGCAAGAGCGCGCCGCCCTGGCCCGCGAGCAGCGCGAGGGGCAGGCCATCAAGAACGCCGTGGCCCGCCGCGAGTTTGCCCCCGTGGGCCTGCTGGCCGATGTGCTGGGCCAGGCGGCCAGCGCGGTGGTCGACCGCTTCGACCAGCTGGAGGGCACGCTGCGCAAAGCCTGCCCCGATCTGCCCGACGAAGCCAAGACGGCCGTGCTGCATGTGATCGCCTCGGCCCGGAATGAGTGGATCCGCACCACTGAGCGGCTGGTGGCCGACAGCGTGGATGCCATGCTGGCCGAAGACGCACCCGAGGATGAGCACTACAGCGAGGGCATGCCCGCGTGACCACCATGCCCACGCTCCACGCCGAGACCGCCGCCGCCATCAAGGCCGCGGTGCGCATGGGGCTGGACAGCCTGCGGGCCGAGCCACCGCAGCGCCTGGGCGACTGGGCGCGCGACCACTTCAAGCTGGCGGGTGAAAGCAGCCACCAGAAGGGCGCATGGGAGGCGTGGGCCTTCCAGGTGGGCATCCTCGATTTCATGAGCGACGACCGCGTCGAGGAACTGGCCGTGAAGAAGGCCAAGCGCGTGGGCTACACCAAGATGGTCACCGCCTTCGTTGCGTACAACATCGCGCACCGCCGGCGCAAGCAGGCCCTGTGGCAGCCCACCGATGACGACCGCGACAGCTACGTGAAGAGCGAGATTGACCCGCTGCTCGACCCGCTGACCGGCGTGCCTGCCATCAACAAGGCCCGCAAGCTCGGCCGGGGCACTGAGGAAACCATCAAGTTCAAGCCCTTCCGCGACAGCGTGCTGCACTTGCTGGGCGGCAAGGCGGCCCGGGCCTACCGCCGTATCACCGTGGCCGTGGCCATCCTCGATGAATGGTCTGCCTTCGACCAGCAAATTGAAAAGTCGGGCGACCCGGGCGGCCTGGCCAAGGGCCGGCTGGAGGGCGCGCCATACCCGAAGTTTGTGGGCGGCAGCACCCCGCGCCTGAAGGGCCTGTGCCACGTCGAGCGCGCGTGCGACAACGCCGAGGGCATGGTGCGCTTTCACATCGACTGCCCGCACTGCGGCGTCGAGCATCCGCTGATCTGGGGCGGCAAGAGCCTGGCCCACGGCATGAAGTGGACGCGCGGCAAGCCCGAGACCGTACACCACGTCTGCCCGCACTGCCACGCAGCCATCACCCAGGCCGACTACCTGCCCGGCGGCGTGCCCCTGCCGGGCGCCTGGGTGTGCGACCGCACAGGCAAGCGCTACGGGCCCGACCGCATCTGGCGCGACAGCAAGGGCATGCCCTGTAACCCCCCGCGCACGCTGGGCGTGCATGTGTGGACAGCCTACAGCCCGCAGCGCGCATGGTCTGACATCGTCGTCGAGTTTGAAAACGCCCTCAAGGCGCTGGAGGCTGGCGAGGTCGGCCCCATGCAGCTGTTCGTGAACGAAACCCTGGGCGAGACCTGGGAGCTGGCAGGCGAGCGCACCGACGAACACGCCCTGCAGGCCCGGGCCGAGCCGTACAAGCTGTGCACCGTGCCCAAGGGTGGGCTCTACCTGACCGCTGGGGTGGACGTGCAGCGCAACCGCTGGGAAATCACGGTGTACGCCTGGGGCCGCGGCATGGAGTCGTGGGTGGTCGATGTGGCCGTGATCGAAGGCAACCCCGCCGTCGATGAAGAATGGGACGCCGTCACCCACCACCTGCAGCGCCGATACACGCAAGACTGGCACGGCGGCACCCTGGGCATCAGCGCCACCAGCATCGATTCATCCGACCAGACGCAGGCCGTGTACAGCTGGGTGGCCAAGGCCCAGCACATCCTGCCCAACCTGCGCGCGATCAAGGGCGACGGCAACGAAGCCACCAACATCCTGGGCCCCAGCAGCGCGCAAGACATCAACTGGCGCGGCAAGAAAGTGCCCAACGGCATCAAGCTGTGGCGCGTGGGCGTCGATGCCGCCAAGGATCTGCTGCTGGGCCAGCTGGCCATCACCAAGCCCGGGCCCGGCTTCGTGCACTTTTCCGACGAACTGCCGCGCGAGTTCTTCGAGCAGCTCACCGCAGAGCAGCGCGTGCTGGCAAAGATCAACGGGCGCGAGGCATACCGCTGGATCAAGCGCCGCCCGCGCAACGAGCAGCTGGACAACCGCAACTACGCCCTGCACGCCGCCATGGCCAGCGGCCTGCACCGGTACGACGACGCCCGCTGGCAAAAGCTCGAAGCCGCCGTGCAGCCAGACAATCACGACCTTTTTGCTATTCAACCGATAGCAATCAAGGCAGAGCAGGCAAGCGCTACGCCTCCAAATCGACCCCGCACCCCGCGTGCAACCCCCTCCGCATTCAGCCGCGATTGGTAACCCATGCAAAAGCCCGCCAGCCCGACCACGCCAGAACTCGATCTGCTTGTCGCAGCCGAGCCCGACCTGGTCGACCGCATCTTTGACTACATCCTGGCCGACCCTGCCATGTCACTCGCGCTGCAAAAGATCGACGTGCAGGTGGGGGAGTGTGGCGTGCGCAAACTGAAGGACGCGGTGCGATCGGAGTTTGCCGGGGAAAAGGTATGGGTGAACAAGCGTGAAAAGGTGGCGCAGGCAGTGCTGCGGATGTTCAACGGCAGGAACGCAACGGAGGTGGCCAGGCGATTGCACATCAGTCGAGCCACCGTGTACCGGGTCATCAAACAAGCTGGCCCGGGCCCAGGATAAAACCGTCTCATTTTTTCTGGAAATGAGACAGGCGCGCCGGTACCGTGGCCACTTCACCACGGCCCGAACAAGCGCAAAGCCATGTCCTTCACATCAACCGACCTGCAAAACATCAACAACGCCATTGCCACTGGCGAGCTGTCCGTCGAGGTCAACGGGCGCAAGGTGGTTTACCGCAGCGTCGATGACCTGATCAAGGCCCGCAACCTCGTGCAGGCCGAGCTGGCCGGCGCAGGTGCACCAGCTGCAGCCACGCGGCGCGGTTCGTTCCAGGTGCGTTTTACCACCGCCCGGGGGGATTGAGCCATGGCCAAAACAGCAGTCAACCTGATTGACCGATTCGTCGGCCTGTTCAACCCCGACGCCGGCCTGCGCCGCGTGCGCTCGCGCGAGCTGCTGGCCCGGGCCTACGAAGGTGCCAGCCAGCGCGACGGCTGGCGCCCGCGCCGTGCGGGTGCCAGTGCCAACACCGACCACATGTCGGACGCCACCATCCTGCGCACCCGTGCGCGTGCGCTGGTGCAAAACGTGCCCTACGTGGCGCGCGGGCTTGAAAGCCTGGTGTCCAACACCGTGGGCACTGGCATCACGCCCCGCAGCCTGGCCAAGGATGCAGTGGCGGTTGACCGCCTGTGGTCTGACTGGTGCAAGGTGGCCGATGCTGACGGCCGCAGCGACCTGTACGGCCTGCAGGCCATGGCCTACCGAGCCATGGAACAGGACGGCGAAGTGCTGATCCGCCTGCGGGCCCGCCGTGATGAGGATGGGCTGCCCGTGCCCCTGCAGCTGCAGGTCCTTGAAATCGACTGGCTCGACAGCTCCAAGGTCGGCACCAACGGCGGCAACACCATCATCAACGGCATTGAGTACGACGCCCTGGGCAAGATCGCCGCTTACTGGCTGTGGGACCAGCACCCTGGCGAAATGCTGCCTGGCCGCCGTGGCCGTTCCAGTAGCTACCCCGTGCCGGCCGACCGCATCATCCACCTGTACAGCCCGCAACGGCCGGGGCAGGGCAGAGGCTTCACGCGCCTGGCGCCCGTGATCGCCCGGGTGCGCGACATACAGCTTTATGAGGATGCCGAGCTGCAGCGCAAGAACCTCGAAACCCGCCTCAGCGTGCTGGCCAGCGGCGACGTTACCAGCATGTCCATGACGGAAAGCGAGGCCCAGGAAAAGGTGCGCGAAACCGGCGAGCTGGGCACGCTGGCCAGCGGGGGTATCACGCAGGTGCCCACGGGTGTGAACCTGACGGTGGTGGAGCCTAAGGCCGCTGGCGGGTATGTCGAGTACATGAAGCACCAGCTGCACCTGGTGGCAGCGGGCATGGGCGTCACGTACGAAATGCTCACGGGCGATGTGCGCGAGGTCAACTACAGCAGCGCCCGGGTCAGCATGCTGGAGTTCCGTCGCAACGCCGAGCAAATGCAATGGCTCACGCTGGTGCCCCGCCTGTGCGAGCCCATCTGGCGCGCCTTTGTCGAGGCGGCCTACCTGTCGGGCAAGGTGCGGGTGCGCGACTTCGGTGTTGACTGGTCCACCCCCAAGTGGAGCTATGTGAACCCCGTGCAAGACGTTGCAGCCGACCTGGACGAAATCAGCGGCGGCCTCAGCACCTTCAGCGAAAAGCTGCGCCAGCGCGGCTACAAGCCCGAGCTGGTGTTTGCCGAGCTCAAGTCCGACATGGATCGGCTGCAGGCAGACGGCACCCTCGACATGATCATGATGCTGCAAAAGGGCCGCACGCTGGGCATGGCCCAGGCCGAGGCCAGCAACAGCCAGCCCGTGAAAAAGCCTTAAACGCGTGGACTGCAAAAGTTGTCTCATTTTTTCTGTAAATGAGACAGCCGAACGCAGACCATCGCGTTCATGCCTACACCGCAAACCCCCACGCAAACCCCCACGCAAACCGCCGACTTGCCGCTGGTCGGCCTGCAGATGGAAGTCCGCAACTTCACGCGGGCCGAGCCCGTAGCAGAAGGCGCGGCACCTGCTGCCAAGTTTGAACTGGTCTTCACCACCGGCGCCCCTGTGCGCCGGTATGACTGGCAAAACGGCCGCTACTTCATCGAGCAGCTGGAGGTCACGCCCGAAGCCATCAACCTTGAGCGGCTGCAGCGTGGCGCCCCACTGCTAGACAGCCACTCCAGCTACCGCCTTGAAGACCAGGTGGGTGTGGTTGACCAGCCCACCATTGAAAACGGGCAGGGCATCTGCCAGGCCCAGCTCAGCCGCCGTGAAAGCGTGCAGGGCGTGGTGCAAGACCTAGAAGACCGCGTGATCCGCAACGTCAGCGTCGGCTACGTGCGCGAAGCCATCGAAATGATTGCGCCGTCTGAAGACACCGGCATGTGGGTGTACCGCGTCACCCGCTGGACCCCCATGGAGGTCAGCCTGGTGCCCATCCCTGCCGACATGGACAGCCAGGTGCGCAGCGAAGGCGGCCGCCTGGTGGACCCCGAAGGCCGTGACGTTCGCGCCTACCCCTGCCAGATCACCACACGCGCAGCTGCTCCCGCTGCCGCATCCATCCCGCCCACGGTGGGCATTACCGCCGCAACCTCAACCCCCGAAGGAAATCGTTCCATGCCAGACGTGAAGACCGTCGCCGGCGGCGCCACCGCACCGGCCCAATCCGCAGCGCCTGCCGCTGCCACCGTTGCAGCTGTTGCGCCCGCAGCACCTGTTGCTGATGAATCCACCCGCGCTGCCGACATTGTCGAGCTGTGCACCCGCCATGGCGTGCCCACGCTGGCCGCCGGCATGATCCGCGCAGGCAACTCCGTCGAGCAGGCCAGCCGCGCCGTGCTGGACGAACTGGCCCGCCGCGACAGCGCTGCTGGTGGCCACCGCAACGTCGGCCGCATCGAAACCGTGCGCGACGAAATGCAGGTCCGCATGGCCGGCATCGAGCAGGCCATCCTGCACCGCATTGCCCCCAGCGTCGCGCTGGACGACAACGGCCGCCAGTACCGCGGCATGAGCCTGCTGGAGATTGGCCGCGACTTCCTGGAAGCGCACGGCCAGCAAACCCGTGGCCTGGACCGCATGACCCTGGCAGCCCGCATGCTGGAGTTCCGTGCCGGTGGCATACACGGCACCAGCGACTTCACCAGCCTGTTTGCCAACGTGGCCAACAAGCGCCTGCGCAACGCCTACGAAGAAAACGCAGGCTCCTATGCGCTGTGGGCCCGCCGCGCACCCAACGCGCCCGACTTCAAGAACCTGAGCGTGGTGCAGCTGGCCGGCGCGCCTGACCTGCTGCAGACCAACGAGGCCGGCGAATTCAAGTACGGCGCCATGACCGACGGCGGCGAAACCTACGCCGTGCTCACGTATGGCCGCATCGTGTCGCTCACCCGCCAGGCCATCGTCAATGATGACCTGCGTGCCTTCGAGCGCATGGTCACCGCCTTCGGCTTCGCCGCCCGCCGCCTGGAAAACCGCACGGTGTACGCCCAGCTCACGGCCAATGCCAACCTGGCAGACGGCGGCGCGCTGTTCAACGCCACGGCAGCCAGCACGGCCGGCGGTCACGCCAACCTGGGCTCCGGTGCAGGCAGCGCGCTGCAGTTCTCCAGCCTCACGTCTGGCCGCACCGCCATGCGCCTGCAAAAGGGCTACGCCAACGAAGAGCTGAACCTGTCGCCCAGCTACCTCATCGTGCCCGCCGCGCTGGAGCAGACGGCCTACCAGCTCACCAGCAGCAACTACGTGCCCAGCGCAAAGGCCGAGGTCAACGAGTTCCGCGCCGGTGGCCGCACGGCCCTCACCCCCGTGGTCGAGCCAGTGCTGGACGCCAACAGCGCCACCGCCTGGTACCTGGCCGCAGCCAACTCGCAGGTGGACACCGTCGAGTACTGCTACCTGGACGGCGCCGAAGGCCCGGTCATCGAGTCGCAGGTCGGTTTCGAGTCGGACGGCATTTCCTACAAGTGCCGCCTGGACTTCGCCGCCAAAGCCATCGACTTCCGCGGCCTCTACAAGGCCAACGGCGCCTGATGCCCACGCCGGGGCGCGCAGCGCCCTGGCATCCCCACAGCTCATCTGACTTCAAGGAATCGACATGCGCAATTTCGTGCAAGAGGGCGAAACCCTCACCCTCACCCCAGCGGCAGCCGTGGCTTCCGGCGTGGGCTACCTGTTCGGCGCCGGCCTGTTCGGCGTGGCCTGCAACGACGTGGCTGCCAACGCGGCTGGCGAGTTCCTGACCGAGGGCGTCGTCACCATCGGCAAGACCAGTGCGCTGGCCATCGCCGTTGGCGACCGTGTCTTCTGGGACGCGACCAACAAGGTTGTCAACAAGACCACCACGGCGCAGCAGTGCGTGGGGGTGGCGGTGGCAGCAGCCGCCAACCCATCGCCCACCGTGGTGATCAAGCTCGGGCAGTACCTGCCTGCAGCCACCTGATAGCCGCTGACCCGCGCTCCTGATCGCCATGTCCATCACCCCCTTCGCCGCCCTGGAATCCCGCGTGAACAACGCGGTGTTCGCCCGGCTGTCCAACGCCTTGGTTTCCATTGATGGAGGCCAGGCGGTGGGGGGCATCTTTGATGATGCCTATGCACTCGCCACCGTGGGTGCAATGGGCATGGCCACATCAGGGCCTAACGTGTTGGTTGCTGCGGCTGTGGTTCCGGCAAATCCGCATGGGTTGCCAGTGCAAATCAACAGCGCTGCCTATGTCATCGTCGGCAGCGAGCCGGATGGTGTTGGCTCGACGCGGCTTGTGCTGGAGCGCTCCACAGAGGCCGCCGCACCATGACCACCGCCTTCGTCTCCATCCAGGCCGCCATCGTGGCCGCGCTGGCGCAGGCGCCTGCCCTGGCGGGCGGGCGCGTGTTTGCCAACCGCGTGCGCGCCGTGGCCCAGCAGTACGACGCATACCTGGTGGTCCGCACCGACCAGGCCGCCGCCACCGAAACCGTGCTGGGGTTTAACGACTGGCAGACCGTCTACGCCATCGAAGCCTACGCCCGCGCCAGCACCGCCGGGGCAGACCCTGTCGCCGTGGTCGATGCATTGCTGGCCGACGTGTGGGCGCGCGTCAACGCGCTGCAGCCCGTCAACCTGGGCGTGATGCAGATCGACACCCGGCCCGGCATCGACTGGCAGGTAGACGACGGCGAAACCCCCGTGGCCTGCGCCGTGCTGCGCATCGTCTGCACCCACCGCACCCCCTGCAACAGCTTAGAGCCCACCCCATGACCACCAAACCCGCCACCGCCACCACCGCCACCACCGCCACGCCGGCTGCCCCGGTTGCTGATGCCCTGCCGCAAGAAGGCGGCAGCTACACCCGCCAGCCCGACGGCACCCTGGTGCGCGCCAGCACCGCACCCGCACCGGCACCCGCCGCCACCGACACCCCCGCCCAGGAGTAACGCCCCATGCCCCGCCTCATTCGCAAAACGGCCATCCTGGCCAAAATCGAAACCACCTACAAGACCGACGCTGCGCCCACTGGCCTGGCCAACGCCATTGCCATCAGCAACCCCACGTTCGCGTTCTCGTACAACAACGTAGACCGCGACCAGATGCGCTCGTACCTGGGCGGCTCTGAGCAGCTGGCGGGCACCCGCTACGTCACGCTCAGTTTCGACGTGGAAGTGTCTGCCAGCGGTACTGCGGGCACAGCGCCCGCCCTGGGCCCGCTGCTGCGTGCCTGCGGCATGGCCGAGACCGTCACCGCCGGCCAGCGGGTGGAATACACGCCCATCAGCGGCGCGTTTGAATCGCTCACCATCTACTACAGCGTCGACGGCGTGCTGCACAAGGCCCTGGGCTGCCGCGGCAACCCGCCGGGCACGTTCGAGGAAGGCGGGCGGCCCATGTACCGCTTCACCTTCACCGGCATTGACGGCGGCACCACCGCAGCGGCAGACCCCACGCTCACCCTCACCGCCTGGCGCGCGCCACCGGTCATCACCGACCAGAACGCCGGCGACATCAAGCTGGGCGGCACCTACGCCGCAGGCGCCATCACGGGCGGCACGGCCTACCCCAGCCGGGGCCTATCTATCGACCTGGGCAACACCGTCAGCTACGTGCCCCTGCTGGGTGGCGAAACGGTCGAGATCACCCAGCGCAGCGCCACCGGCTCCATGCAGCTGGACCTGACGGCCGCGCAGTCCGTGTCGTTCATTGCCGACATCAACGCCAACACCACCACCACGCTCAGTTTTGAGTACGGCAGCGTGGCGGGCAGCAAGTTTTTGCTTTTTGCCCCTGTGGCGCAGCGCATCAACCCCACTTGGCAGGACTATCAGGGCACCGTGCACATGGCGATGGACCTGCGCTTCCTGCCCCTGGCCGGCAACGACGAAGTGCGCTACGTCTTCGCCTGAAGCAAGTTTCGGAGCGCGGCAGGTGGTTGGGGGTTCCCGGCCGCTGCCATCTTTGCCCGAGTGGCCGCCGCGCTCCCCCTGTCTCCCATCGGGCCCACCCCTTCACCGCAACCCGCGCACACCGCGCACCAGTCACATCGGGCACACCATGTACAAGCTAGTCATCTCCGACACCGTCGAATTCCCCGTCAAGCTCAGCATCAACGACGCGGGCATCACCAAAGAATTCCCCATTCGCTTCGAGGCCAAGCGCGTCGATGTGGACACCCTGCGCTCCACCATCGACGACCACCCCGCCGACAAGCTGGTGGATCTGCAACTGCGCATCTGCCGCGACAACCTCACCGGCTGGAAGGACCAGCGCCTGGTGATCGATGACAACAACCAGCCCGCGCCCTTCAGCGCCGACGCCCTGGAGTGCGTGCTGGGCATCACCGGCGCCGCCGCCGTCATCCACACCGCCTACATCAACGCCATCGTGGCCAGCAGCGGAACGGCAGGCCGCGCAAAAAACTGATGCGGGCTGCGCGCCTGTGGGCGCGCGGCCAGCTCAAAACACCCCACCGATTCCCCCCGGAAGAAGACCCCGAAACCCCAGGCCATGCAGACGCTGACGACACCGACGAAACCGCCGAAGTCCTGGCCGCCTTCGGCCTGCGGCTGGAGGGCGACACCGGCGGCCCCGCTGAAGCCGACGACGCCCCCCTGCACCTGTGGCCTGAAAACTGGCCCATCTGGTGCCTGTGGGTCGACGTGCAAACCCAGTGGCGCGAAAGCGCCATGGGCGGGGCATCGGGCCTCGACTACGCGGGGGTGGACTGCATCGTGGCCGACCGCGTGCGCAAGCGCGAACGCAAGGTCGCCAAGTGGCTGCTGCAGGCCATGGAACACGTCACCCTGCAAGAGTGGGCCAAGCGCCGGCAGGCCGCGTCCCGGTAGCCGGGCTGCAAAACCCATTGACACGGGCCGCGCGCCGGCCGGATCGGTACACCCATCATGACCAGCACCATCGGCATCCGCCTCAACCTGGAAGGCGCGTCCCAGGTCTCCACCGGCGTGTCCCGCGTAAAGGGTGACCTCGACGGCCTGGGCAGCGCCGCCAGCTCGGCCGGCAACATGCTCATGGGCGCGTTCTCGCTCACGGCCATCACCGCCTTTGCCGGCAAGCTCGTCAGCACCCAGCGCGAGTTTGACGTGCTCAGTGCCAGCCTGAAAACCTTGGCCGGCGGCAGCGAGCAGGCCGAGCGCGAAATGGCCTGGCTCAAGGACTTTGCCAAGCAAACCCCGTTTGGCCTGAACCAGGCCATTCAGGGCTTCGTCAAGATGAAGGCGCTGGGCCTGGAGCCCACGCGCGCCGCGCTCACCAGCTTTGGCAACACCGCCTCGGCCATGGGCAAAGACCTCAATCAGATGATCGAGGCCGTGGCCGATGCCAGCACGGGCGAGTTTGAGCGGCTGAAAGAGTTTGGCATCAAGGCCAAGAAGGAGGGGAACAACGTCGAATTGACCTTCCAGGGCGTCACCACCAAGATCAAAAACAGCGCCGAAGAAATCACCGGCTATCTGGAAGACATCGGCAACAACCAGTTCGGCGGCGCGATGGAAGAGCGCGCCAAAACGCTGGACGGGGCCATCAGCTCCATGGGTGATTCCTGGGACGAAATGTTCAGGACCATCAGTTCGCAGGGTGCGGGCACGCTGATCTACGACACCGTCACCCTGGCCAGTGGTGCTATCGAGGACGCCACTGCCATCATCCGCGCCATGGGGGGTGCTGCTGACGACGCCAGCAAGGACATTGGCGCTCTGGCAACCATGCAAACGGGCCTGGGCAACGTGTTTGAGACGGTGGCCGTGCTGGGTGTCAACCTCAAGTACATCCTGGTCGGGATCGGCACCGAAATCGGCGGAATCGTCGCCCAGTTCAGCGCCATGGGCGAGGCTGGCGGCGTGTTCACAAAAGAGGGCCGCGCAGCTTGGGCGGCCGTGGGTGCGGAAATGCGGCGCGATGCGGAAGACGCGCGCCGTGAAGTTGACGCCACTACAGCGCGCATCCTGGGTGCCCGCGAGGCGCAAGCCCAAAAGGACAAAGAACGCAAAGATGAGCCCGCAGCGAGCCCGCGCCGTGCTGGCAAGGGCAACGCTACCGGTACCACCAGCAAAACCGAGCTGTCCGACTACGACAAGCTCATGCAGCGCCTGACGGGCAACCTCGCCAAGTCCACCGCAGAGGCAGAGCAGGCCCAGCACGGCTACAACAAAGCGCAGACCGACTTTCTGGAGCTGGCCGCCAGCCCTGCCTGGGCCAAGCTCACCAACAACCAGCGCGCCAACGTCGCCGTCACGTACGAGCAGATCATTGCCAACGAGCAGGCGGCAGACGCGCAAAAGACGCTGGACAAGGCCAACACCGAAGCCGGGCAGACCCGGCAAAAGTACCTCGAATCGCTCACCACCGGCCTGGACAAGATCCGTGCCGAAACCGTCGCCCAGCAAGAGGCCACCGCCCGCATGGGCCTGAGCAAGGAAGCCGTGGCCGCGCTGGACATGGCCAAGCTCGACATGCTGGCCACCGACCTGGAGCTGCAGGCCATCAAGGCGATGGACCGCAACCTGGACGAGCAGACCTACGACGCCCTCATGCAGCAGGCCCAGGCGTACCGCGAACTCGGCGCCGCCAAGCGCCAGGGCGCCGCCCGGGAAATGGCGCTCGACCTTGAAAAAGCCAACACCGACGCCGCCAAAAAAGCCGCCGACGACTGGCAGCGCGCCAGCGAAAAGATCAACGACACCCTGACCGACGCCCTCATGCGTGGCTTTGAGAGCGGCAAAGACTTCGCGAAGAACATGCGCGACACCGTGGCGAACATGTTCAAAACGATGGTTTTACGCCCGGTCATCAGCGCGGTGTTGTCGCCCGTGTCCGGTGCCATCAATGGGGCCGTGAGCAGCGCGGCGGGCTCTGTTGGCAGCAGCATGCTCACCAGCATCGGTGGGTCGGTTCTGGGTAATACGGTTGTGGGCGGCATGGGCGGGCTGAGCTCCGGCTTCATGAGCGGGATGTCTGAGACCTTGCTCGGATCGCAGTTTGTCGGCCCTTCTGCCTCCGCTGCTGGCGGGACGATCGGCCTTGGTGCGCAGATTGGCGCAGTGGCCCCATACCTCGCAGCAGCCGCCGCCATCTTCGCCATCGCCAAGTCCCTCGACGACTCTGGAACCTACCACACGGGCGGCGCTGCCCAGTACAACGCCACCAGCGGCCTCATGTCCGGCCAGTCTGGTGCAGGCTACAACATCGGCTTTGGCCGGGTGGAAGCGGGCGCAGACAGCATCAAAGCCGTGGGCGGCATTGCGCAGGCCCTTGGCACGGCATTGGACGGCGTGGCTGTGGCCTTTGGTCAGAAGGCGGGCTACGAGATCGCCACAGCCTTTGCAGACGACACCAGCAAAGATGGCGCATGGGGCGCGCTGCGGATCTCCATGGCCGGGCAAGACCTGCTCAACTGGGAATCCACCCGGCAGAGCAAGTGGGCACCGCGCGAGTTTGGCGACGGGCAGGATGGCTACAACCAATACCTTGCCGCAGTCGCCAAAGACACCCGCCAAGTCCTGCTCGACATGGACCTGCCCGGCTGGGCCGATACCGTGCTGAATGCCATTGGCGACAGCCCAAGCATTGACAGCCTGTCTACCGCGCTGACGCAGATCGGCCAGGCGCAAACCGTGTTCAAGAGCTTCGGTCAGTACATGACCACGTTCGCCACGCTGGCCGATTCGTCCGTCACGAAGCTGGCAGCAGCATCGGGCGGCCTGGGCGCGCTGGCCGGGAACATGAGCACGTTCGTAGACCAGTTCTACACCGACGGCGAAAAGCTCGCAGTCAACACGGCAAACGTGCGCGAAGCCATGGGCAAGCTGGGCTTTGAACTCCCAGCCACCCGCGACGAATTCAAGGCGCTCGTTCAGGCGCAATTGGCATTGGGCGATGCCGGTGCCGACACAGCCGCTGGCCTGCTGGGCCTGTCTGGTGCCTTTGCGTCCATCGTCCCGGTGACGGAGGCTGTCACGGAATCCGTCAAGGACATGACCGCCAGCCTGGACGACTACATCAGCAGCAACGTGCGCAACTCCGTGCAGGCCGACTACCTGCGCGGGCTGGAGGCGGTGGGCAACACCGCAGAGCTCAAGCGCCTGGGCATTCCTGGCTATGCGTCGGGCGGTTATCACCCCGGCGGACTGCGCCTGGTGGGTGAAAACGGCCCCGAGCTGGAGGTAACGGGCCCGGCCAACATCCTCAGTAACCCGGTGACATCTGCCCTGCTGGGTGGCCGTGGCAGCGACGCCGCTACCGTGACCGAGCTGGCCGGGAACATGTCCACGTTTGTTGACCAGTTCTACACCGACAGCGAAAAACTTGCAGTCAACACGGCAAACGTCCGCGAAGCCATGGGCAAGCTGGGCTTTGAACTCCCAGCAACCCGCGACGAATTCAAGGCGCTGGTGCAGGCGCAGTTGGCATTGGGCGATGCCGGTGCCGACACCGCTGCTGGCCTGCTGGGCTTGTCCGGTGCGTTTGCGTCCATCGTGCCCGTCATGACCGCCAGCCTGGACGACTGCATCAGCAGCAACGTGCGCAACTCCGTGCAGGCCGACTACCTGCGCGGGCTGGAGGCGGTGGGCAACACCGCAGAGCTCAAGCGCCTGGGCATTCCTGGCTATGCGTCGGGCGGTTATCACCCCGGCGGACTGCGCCTGGTGGGTGAAAACGGCCCCGAGCTGGAGGTAACGGGCCCGGCCAACATCCTCAGTAACCCGGTGACATCTGCCCTGCTGGGTGGCCGTGGCAGCGACGCCGCTACCGTGACCGAGCTCAAAGGGTTGCGCTCCGATCTGCAATTAGAAATCAAAAACCTGCGCATCGAAGTGCGGGCCGTGGTGGTGCAGACCGCCAAGGCTGCCGACATTTGGGAGCGCGTCACCCCAGGCCGCAACGCGGTTGCCATCGCCACGCCCTACGGCCCGGCGCAAGTGGCAACGCCTGCCGGTCAACCCCTGGCTGTGGATCAAGTCGCATGAGTGCATACGTTATCAACCCCAACTACGTGACGGGCTACAGCACCTATGGGCGCGCGTCTATCGGCACCTACTTCGACCGCAGCCGGGCATTGCAGACCGTAGGCAGCAACGTGCAGCGCATCAACTGGAACCCATTGACCGGCGCGTTTGAAGGCATTCTGGTGGAGCCTGCCCGCACCAACCTGCTGTTGCAAACCAACGTGTCGGCCTACCGGCTCACGCTGGAGCAAACAGTGCGGTTCGGCGCTGAGTTCCTGGCCGCTGGCGTGCCCTACACCCTGAGCTTTTACGGCACGGGCACCGTCACCCTGAAGGGCGTGGCGGCGACTACGGTGGTCGGCACGGGTGCATGGGTGCGCACCACGCTCACGATCACGCCGGGCTCGGGCACGCTCACCTTCACACCTGCCGGTGATGTGCTGTACGCCCAGTTTGAGCAAGGCACTTATCCCACCAGCTGGATACCCACCACCAGCGCCACAGTCACCCGCGCGGCTGACGTGCTGGGGCCGCCCGGCATGTTCCAGACCAGCTTCACCGAGCCGCGCGCCGACTACAGCGCCGTGACGACGTACAGCACCGGGCAAGAGGTGCGCAAGGAAACGCGCATCTACCGCAGCCTGGTCGATGCCAACCTGGGCAACGACCCGCCCGCAAACAGCGTCAAGGGCGACCCCGCTGCCAAGTGGGTAGACATTGGCCCCGCAAACCCCTTCGCCTGCCTGGACCAAAGCGTGGGCCGCGCATCCGTGGGTGCTGGCCCGCTGCAGACCTTCGCCCTCAAGATGGGCGGCCCGGCCAACGCGGTTGGGCTGGTGGGGGTGGAAGGCACCACCGTTCACGTCGCAATCAACGACTTGGCTGGCAACATTTACTCAGGCATCCGCACCGAAATCAACGACTCGACCGTGCTGGTGGTCAACGGCGGCACCGTGGTCAGTGTGGCCGTTGAAAACACTGCAGGCGACGTGCGCGTGGGCGAATGCGTGGTCGGCGTCCTTGAATACCTTGGCAAGACCGAGTACGGGCACGAGTTCTCGATTCTTGATTTTTCTGTCAAGTCGGTGGACGAGCAGGGCGAATCCACCTTTGTCGAAGGCCCGTTTTCCAAGCTGGGCACCGGGACTATCTGGGTCAAAAAGGCCGACTACAACCGCGTTGCCAAGCTCGGCATCCTGCTTCGCAAGCCCACCGTGTGGGTGTTCACCCTCGATTCCGCCTACAGCGCGGGCGCGATCCTGTACGGCAACTCTGCCAATTTCAAGCTGCTGATTCCGTATCCCACTGAAAACCTTTTATTCCTGCAAGTGCAGGGCCTGACATAAGGACGACCCCCCATGGCAGACACCATCCCAAAGATTGGCAGCAAAGGAGACCGACTGGACATTCTGATCCGGCAGGGCGGCACCTTCGGCCCCAAGTTCTGCACGATTCTCAAGAGCGACGGCAGCCCCGAGAACATCACCGGATGCACCTTCATCGCAGAAATCCGCAAGACCGCTGACGCAACGGTGGTTGCAGCTTCTGCCACCTTTGCCATCACCAATGCGGCTGGTGGCGAATTCAATTTCACGTTCTCTGCCACTGCCACACAGGCCATCGCGGCAGACCCGGTGGGTGAAACAGAACCCGACTCGCAGTACGTGTGGGACTTGGAAATGCACTACGCCGATGGCCGTGTTCGCCCCCTGCTGTACGGCGATGTGGCCGTGTTCCGTGAAGTATCGAAAGGCATACCCGTATGAGCATCGAAATCATTGACGACGAGATCAAGCTGTATCTGAACGAAGGCCAGCCGGGCGCGCTGACGGAAGATGGCGTACAGGATGTCACGAACAAAACCATCGCACTCGGCAGCAACACCGTCACCGGCACAAAGGCGCAGTTCAACACCGCGCTGACCGATGGCGATTTCCTTTTTGCTGGCGAAGCGCAGCCGCTTGACCCAGACTTGACGGCTATTGCAGCACTTGCTGGTACTAGCGGCCTGCTGCGCAAGACGGCGGCGGATACGTGGACGTTGGACACAGACACATACCAGACGGCGCAGAGCGTCACCGGCTTGGTGAAGTCCGCAGGGACTACACGCAGCGCGGCTGTGGCGGGAACTGACTTTGTAGCTCCCGGCGGCGCACTGGGCACCCCGGCTTCCGGCAACCTGAGTAACTGCACAGCAGACGGCACGAACGGTGTGGGGTTTCGCAACATTCCGCAAAACAGCCAAAGCGCGAATTACACCTGCGTGCTGGCAGATGCTGGCAAGCACCTGCTGCACCCGAGCGCTGACACCACGGCACGAACCTTCACGATACCGGCCAACAGCAGCGTGGCGTATCCAATCGGCACGGCGCTGACGTTCATCAACCAAAACGGGGCAGGAGTCATCACCATCGCTATCACTACCGACACGATGCGCCTGGCAGGCGCTGGCACCACCGGCAGCAGGACGCTTGCTGCGAATGGCATCGCCACTGCCGTCAAGGTCGCGTCCACCGAGTGGATCATCAGCGGGGTGGGGCTGACATGAGCGCGATTCAGCAACTGATGGCGGGATACGGTGCGCGCGATCCGTGGACTTGGACTGCCCGAGAGTCGGTGCGGGCTTGGGGCGGCATCGCATCATCCTCTGACGGCACCAAACTGGCAGCGACGGCTTCCAGCGGCCAGATTTACACAAGCACCGACAGCGGTGTGACTTGGACTGCCCGAGAGACTTCGCGCCAGTGGAGCGCCATCGCCTCGTCCTCTGACGGCACCAAACTGGCAGCGACGGCTTTCAGCGGCCAGATTTACACAAGCACCAACAGCGGTGTGACTTGGACTGCCCGAGAGGCTGCGCGCACCTGGCAAGGAATTGCCTCCTCGTCGGACGGCACCAAGCTGGCAGCGACGGCTTTCGGCGGCCAGATTTACACAAGCACCGACAGCGGGGTGACGTGGACAGCCCGCGAGACTGCGCGCAGCTGGCGTGGAATTGCCTCCTCGTCGGACGGCACCAAGCTGGCAGCCGTTGTCAGCAGTGTAGGCCAGATTTACACCAGCACCGACAGCGGGGTGACGTGGACAGCCCGCGAGACTGCGCGCAGCTGGCGTGGAATTGCCTCCTCGTCGGACGGCACCAAGCTGGCAGCCGTTGTCAGTGGAGGCCAGATTTACACCAGCACCGACAGCGGAGTGACGTGGACCGCCCGCGAGACTGCGCGCAGCTGGCGTGGAATTGCCTCCTCGTCGGACGGCACCAAGCTGGCAGCCGTTGTCGGTGGAGGCCAGATTTACACCAGCACCGACAGCGGGGTGACGTGGACGGCCCAAGAGGCTGCGCGCACCTGGCAAGGAATTGCCTCCTCGTCGGACGGCACCAAGCTGGCAGCGGTGGCCGATAGCGGCCAGATTTACACCGGCGTCTTCTCATAACAGGAGCAGCACATGCACATCCATCTCAACGATCAAAACCAGTTCCTGCGCGTCCTGCCCACCGGCAATGTCGAGTTTGACGCCAACACGTACCAGCCCGCGCACACCCTCACGCCAGAGCAGGCTGATGCGTTCCGCGTGCGCCCTATGCAGCCCACGCCCACGCCCGCATACAACACGCTGACGCATGACATCCGTGCGGCAACGCCACTGCTGCTGGAAGGCACTTGGACGCAGCAGTGGGATGTGTACCCCCTGCCAGCCGACGAGGTAGCGGCCAACTTCACCGCCGCCCGAGAGGCCGCGTGGAACCGCATCAAAGCAGAGCGCGACCGCCGCAAGTTCGCAGGCGTCAAAGTCGGTCAGCACTGGTTCCACAGCGATGACAGCAGCCGAATCCAGCAGCTCGCCCTTGCCATGATGGGCGCGAACATGCAATCCGGCCTGCAGTGGAAAACGCTCACCCTGTCGCCCCCGCCAGTCTTTGTGACGATGACGCCCGCGCTGGCCGCTGCCATCTTCCAGGCCACCGCCGCAAGCGATGCCGCCATCTTCGCAGCAGCCGAAGCGCACCGGATTGCGATGGAAGCCAGCAGCGACCCGCAGGGTTACGACTGCACCAGCGGCTGGCCCGCCACCATCGATGGCTGAACACCGGTGCGCGCCGCGTTCTACAAGGGCACACGCCCCGGCCTGCAGGGCATCTACAGCCGCCTCGTGCGCTTCATTGATCGCGGTGCGTTCAGTCACTGTGAACTGATCTTTTCAGACGGCATGAGCGGTTCTGCCAGCTACATCGACGGCGGTGTACGCCTCAAGCGCATCGACTACGACACCGACCACTGGGACGTGATCGACCTGCCTGCCGACAGCAACGCGGAAAGGTACGCCCGCGAATGGTTTGAGGCCAACCGGGGCGCACCGTATGACCTGGCGGGCAACGTCCGGTTCGTGCTGCCATTCCTGCCCGACAGTGACAAGGGATGGTTTTGCTCAGAGGCAATGGCCGCCGCACTCAAGCTGCGCGAGCCGTGGCGATTCGGCCCGAACGGGCTTGCGGCATTGCTGCGCAGTGACGCGGCCGCCGGCGCGCTGACAACACAGGGGGCCTTTTCTGATGCCTGAGCCAACGTCCAGCGCAGCGGGCGCGCTCACCCTGGCCACAGCCACGGCCACCAGTTCGGTCATCACTGCGTTCGGCGTGTCGCTCGGCCTGCGGGTGGATGTGCTGATTGCTGGCTTTGCCGGCGCATTGGTGGCCATCATCTTGCTGAACGCCGTGCCGGGCAGCAGCGACACCTGGCGCGAGCTGGTGCGCACTACCGTGCGGCGCATGTTCGTGGCATTTGCCAGCAGCCTCACGGCGGGCTACCTGGCCCCCGTGGCGTTGCTGGCGGCAAACCTGCCCGATTCGCTGCTGCTGGGCGGTGCATTTGCCGTGGGCGGCGGCGCGCAGCAGGTGCTGGTGTTCGCCATCCGCCGCGTCAGCGGCCAGCAGGGCCAGCCCATGCAGCCAGGCGGGGGTGCTGCGCAATGACCACGGCATCCACATCGCTCATCACCGCCATGGCCGTGGTGCATTGGGTATCGGGCGTCATCGTGCTGGCCGAGGCCCTTAACAAGCTGGAGCGCACCGCCCCCTGCCGCGCGGGCCTCACCACGCGCCAGCGCGCTACCGAATGGCTCAAAGCCCTGGCCTGGGCCCTGCTGGCGCTGGGCGGCGCTGGCGCCCTCATCACGCCCCTGCTGCCGCTGGAGCGGCCCACGCTGCAAGACGCCTGCGTGCTGCTGGGGTTTGCCGTGCTCATCGTTCGCACTCGAGTAAAGGAGGGCTGAAATGCTCACTGCCCAGCAACTGCGCGCCGCCACCGGCTGCACCCCGGCGCGTGCCGAGGCATGGCTGCCTCACATCACCAGGGCCTGCGAAGCCTTTGCCATCAACACGCCGGCACGTTTGGCCGCCTTCCTGGCGCAGATCGGCCACGAATCTGGCCGCCTGGCGTACGTGCGCGAGATTTGGGGGCCTACCCCAGCCCAGCAGCGCTACGAGGGCAGGGCAGACCTGGGCAACACCCAACCCGGTGACGGCAAGCGCTACATGGGGCGCGGCCTCATCCAGACCACTGGCCGAGCCAACTACCGCGCCACCCGCGACGGCCTGGCCGCGTGGATGCCCGACGTGCCCGACCTGGAGGCCGTGCCCGCCTTGCTGGAGCGCCCAGACCTTGCTGCCATGAGCGCCGCCTGGTACTGGCACAGCCGCAAGCTCAACGCGCTGGCCGATGCGGGCGACTTTGCGACCATCACTCGCCGCATCAACGGCGGCACCAACGGCATGGCCGACCGCCTGGCCTTGTACGGCGCCGCCCAGGTGGCGCTGGCATGACGCCCCGCCTGTACACCTACCTGGCCACCGGCCTTGCGGCCGCCGCGCTGGCCAGCCTGGGCACCTGGCGCGTGCAAGAGTGGCGCTGGCAGGCCAACACCCGTGCCGAAGCCGACCAGCGCGCCGAGGCTGAGCGCATTGACCGCGAGGCGCGTGCCACCGATGCCAAGCGGCAGCGGCAATTCAACGACCGGGCGGCGGGCCAGCATGCCGCAGCCCTGGCCCGCATCAATCAACAACTGGGGGACGCCCGTGCACACATCGCCACGCTCTCTGCTGATCGCCAGTGCCTTGACGCTGGCACTGTCGGCATGCTCAACGCCATCGCCACGCCCACCCGTGGCCTCGGGCTACGAGCCGCTGCCGGCGGCGCTGCGGGTGCGCCCGGCGCCCCTGCCGCCGCTGCCCCTCACGATCCGGCCACAGCTGGCTACGCCAGCGAGCAAGACACCGCCCGCTGGATCGCCACCTGCCGCGCCCAGTACGGCGCAGTAGCAGAGCAGCTGGAGCAGATCCTTGACATCGAGGACCGCCGCGCGGCCGGGGCCATGCCATGACCGCCTGGCGCTACCCCGACCAGGACGTAGGCGGCGCCCAGCGAAGCCGCCGCACCGCAAAACAGGTTGAAGACCGCAGGCGCCGCACCCAGCGCGAGCAGGCGCGCGAGCTGCAGGAGAGGGTAGGGCGGGGGTGCTACCCCGTGCGGGACGATGGGCCTGCGCCGCGCATCGACTGACTACTCGCCCAGCCGCAGCCGCCACGCCTGCGCCACCCAGGCCCCATCGGGCGACCGCTCCAGCCCGTGCACCTCCAGCTCGCCCGCCACCATGTCAACGATGCGTGGCTCGAAAAGTCGTTTGGGCTGTAGGCACGACAGGTGCAGGGCTGGCGTGGTGCCAAACCGACCCTCCAGTCGCACCACGGTAAGGTCGCCGGTGAACTCATGCAGCGTGCCGGTGCACGCCCGCCGGCCGCCCTGGGCGTACAGGGTGCGAATGGTTGCCCGCGTCGATGATGAAACCTGAAGGTCCATTGGTGGCGTAGTTTTTGGCGTAGATAAGTGATTATCTGCAATTACTTCATTTGTGAAAATAGAAATCGAGGATAACGATATTCATCGTTTGTTCTACTTTCATAACTTGTTGATTTGCAAGGCGTTTTCCGCATAGCGCCTTGATTCAATTGAGGTTTTCGTCCGCCCTGTCGTGACTTGTTGTTTTGCTTGTTGGTGACGGCGCATTATTGAAAGTGAATACACTTGCCGCCGTGGCGTATGTTTCGGCGTAGCTTTTTATGGGCTACGCTGCGAGTTAATCCAGGGCGGGCAAATGCAGTTTGATGCGCGGGCGGCGAAGGCTCTCCAGCCGGGTTCATACATTGTCGTACAAGGCTGCAATGGCCTGCGGCTGGTGGCGTCTGCCAGCCGCAAGACCTGGACCTACCGCTATAAGCACCCGGCCACCGGCCAGATGAAACAGGTGCGCCTGGGTTACTGGCCCGAGGTGCCGCCTGTGGAGGCTGCTGCCCGGTGGGCGGCCATGCGGGCGGTGCGCGATGCCGGGGGCGACCCGAAGGCCGCGCGCAAAGGGGTGGCGGTACCGGTGCAGCCGGCGCGGGCTGCCTACACGCTGGGCGACCTGGTGCGCGACTACTCGGCGGGGTATCTGCATGTGCGGCGCGAGTCCAAGGGTGCGCTGGCGGTGCAGCGGCGACTTGAAAAAGCTACGCTGGCGCACCAGGCGCTGCCGGTGGATCAGGTGACCCGGCGCTTTGCGTTTGACCTGGTGAACGGCCTGGCTGATCGGCCTGTGCTGGCGAACTCCGTCAAGACCGAGCTGGGCGCCGCCTGGGCCTACGCGCTCGATGCGGGCCGCATCCCCGAGGATCTGCCCAACTGGTGGCCGCAGGTGCTGGCGCGCAAACTGCGCAGCAAGGGGGCCAAGCGCGACGGTGTGCACAAGGGCACGGGCAAGCGCGTGCTGCAGGATGCCGAGGTGCACCAGCTGCTGGCCAGCAACATGCGCCTGTTCAGCCAGCAGGTGCAGGATTTTTTGGCGCTGCAGCTGTGGACGTGCACCCGCGGGGCCGAGATAGTGCAGCTGCGGCCCGAGTTTGTGCGCGATGAGGGCGGGGTGCTGTGGTGGACCATGCCCAAGGCGCTGACCAAAAACCGGCACATTGATGCGGCGGTGGACTTGCGCGTGCCGCTGTTTGGCAGGGCTGCGGCCATTGTGCGGCGGCTGATGGCGGGCGGGGGTGTCTGGCTGTTCCCGAGCGTGTCACGCGCGGGCGTGGTGGGCCCGCAGAGCCAGACCTATATGCAGAGCAAGGTCAACTACCGCCAGCCCTATTGCAAGAGCCGGCCCGACCATGTGCGCGAGCGGCTGACGGTAACGCACTGGTCACCTCACGATCTGCGCCGCACGGGCCGCACCATGCTGGCGGCCTTGGGGTGCCCGCACGAGGTGGGCGAGGCCATCCTGGGGCATGTGGTGCCCGGCGTGGCTGGGGATTACAACCTGTACCGGTACGACAAAGAGCGGGCCCACTGGCTGGGCCGGCTGGATGAGCACCTGGAGGGTATTGCTACCCAGCAGCCTGCAGCGCCGCCCGCCTGAGCCTGCCTTTGGGCGCGCCGGTGTTGGGTGGTGGCAGCTGGTTGGACTTGGGGCGCGCGGCCAGCCAGGCCGCCACCTCGATGGTGATCCAGCCCACGCGGCGGCCAGACATCTGGCGCGGCTCGGGGAACTGGCCTTCGCGCACCATCAGCTGCACGGTGGACTCCGACAGCCCAAGGGTGGCCGCCACGCCTGGCAGATCCAGCGCCATCGGGCTGCCGGGGGTGACCAGCTTTTCGGGAGTGATGGTGGGGTCGGTCATGGCTTTTCTCTTTGTTCGTCGGCAGCGCTGTCGGACGGTGAGTAGTCCCACTTGTCGATCAGTGCCATGGCGTCGGATGGCAGCGGGTTGGCGGCCAGCTCGGCGCGGGCGCGCACCCAGCCTGCGCACAAGCGGCCGTCGTTGGGTGCATGGCAGCGGAACGGCAGGCCCTCTGTCGCAGCCTTCAAAAAGTCCAGTTGCGTTTGCAGGCAGCCGTTGGGCACGGTGTTGGGCTGACAGGCGCAGGTTTTGCACATTTCGGTGCGCAGCATGGGTGCCTGTACGTCTGCAAGGCCCGCGGCTTGCAGACGTTGCAGGCCCAGGGCCGCCAGCCGGGTTGCGTTCTTGCCCATGGCTTTTCCTTGAGGGCTGACGCGGCTGTGGTCTTTGGTGGTGTCGGTCATGGTGCGATCCTCATAGGGCACAGGCCGCCCACGAATTGCGGTGGCTGCATGTGTGGGGTGATCTGGTCTGGTGCGCCGGGTTCACGCCTGCGGCAGCGCACGCACTCGGCGTGTCCTGCGTTGCTGGTGACGCGCACGCTGGCAATCTGGCCCAGTGGCCGGTGGGTGATGCGGCCGGCGCAGCGGGCGGTGTCGTTGGGCAGGGTGTGCATCAGTCGCCTTTCCATACGCCGTCTGGCCGCATCTGTGCCAGCGCCAGCAGCTGCACCAGCGCACGCTTGGCGTTACCCTCGGTGGGCTGCCAGTAGTCGGGGTGTGTGTCGTCGCCCAGCTGGTCGATGGCACTCTGCAGCACCGGTATGGATGCCGCGCCGGTCATGCCGTAGATGCTGCGGATGCCGCTCACCTTGCCGTCAGCCGTGTGGTAGTTCTCGTCCGTTCCTGGGATAGATGGCCTTTTCGGGAATACGCGGTAGTAGTGGGGGCCGTAGTTCCAGGTGATGTTCAGGTGTGCGTCGGTTGTGCCGCCTGCCTGATAGGTGCCGCCGCGCATGTGGTGCGGGGCGTCCAGCTGCAGGGTATGGGCGGTTACCGGGTCGGTGAGGCTGATGTCGTAGCTCATGCGGTTTGTGGGTGATATTGGGGTGTGGCGCTTGTTTTGTTTGGGCGTATAGCTATCAAAGTAGTAGCGTTACGCGTTGGCAAACAGCGGCATCGGCGGGGCCTTGGCGAGCGCCTTTTCGCGGGCCTTTTTTTCGGACCACTTGCGGCACTCTTCGCGCATTTCTTCCTGGTAGGCGCGCTTGCGCTCGGCGGCGCGGGCGTGGACGTGCGCCTGGGTGGCGGGCAGCAGGTGGCGCTTGAATTGGCCACGGTAGATGCTCCAGACGTGCACCAGGCCGTATGCCTTGTTGGTTTCGTTGCACTTGGCCCAGAACTTGGCCAGGCGCTGGCGTTCGGCCAGTGGGTCGGCCGGGGCCTTGCGCCATGCCTGGCGCTGGGCGCGTGTGGCCTTGGCTGCGTCGGTGCGCTCGTTGGGGTGGGTGAAGTAGTACATGCTGGGTTCCTCAGATCGCCATCACATGCACGCCGGCGGGCAGGTTGTTCACGCGGCCGTAGATGGCTTTGACGCGCTTTTCGGTGGCGCGGTTGCAGCGCACCATGGTGCGGTGGGGCAGGGTGTTCAGCGCGGCCTGGTAGTCGTCGAGCACGGCGCGCACGGCTGCTATGCCGGGGCCGTCCAGGCGCAGGGGGTGGCCTTCGGTGTAGCGCTGGCCTGCCTTGGTCATGGCGGCAATGGCGTCGGCCAGCAGGCCGCTGTGGTCGCGCACTTCCATGGCGTCGCCGTCGCAGTCGCGCCAGTGGCTGGCGATGGTGTTGCCGGTGGCGTCCTTGATGGGTGCTTCGCCGTGCTGCACCAGTGTCTCCAGCAGGTTGACGGCGTCGCTGACCACGCGCCAGGCGTTGGTGCCGGGCTGGGGGGCGTGCATCAGCTCGTGCAGCGCGTCGGCCATGCGGCGCAGCTGGTGGGTGCGGTTGCGCTCGGGCATGGGCTGGGTGGCGCTGGCCAGCAGTTCGTCGACCATGGTGTAGTAGGTGACGGGCTGGGGGGCGCGGGGTTTGCGGCGCTTGGTGGTCATGCTGCGGCCTTTTTTGGTTGTTTCGGGCGCGGTCTTGCTTCGCGCAAGTCAACATGGCGCACGCTTTGGCCGTTTGGCCTCAAGTAGTCCTTGTCTCCAAGGCCCGCCATCAGGTTGATGTGCCCGCAAAAGTCGCGTGAAAATTGCTCCGTCATGTCGACAGGGCGCGCTGCCTGCAGGCATTTCGCGGCAGTCTCCACGGCGTCTGAAGCGGCCTTGAGGCCGTCTTGCAGCGCTTCGTGGTCTTGTTCCAACCGCTCAAGCTGTGCGCGTGACTCGGCCAGCGCTTCGTCTTGGTTTGCGATGTGCAGCGCTGCCCATTGCAGCAGCCCGCCCAGGTCGGTGCCGCGGTTTTGTTTGGCCTCTGTGATCAGGCGCTCAGTGAGCTCGCTCATGCTGTGGCCCCCGTGGCTTTGGCGATGGCGGCATTGATCCGCGTAACGATGCCCAGGGGCACGTCGTACTCGATCCAGCAGTTCGGGCGCGGCGGCGATCAGGCGGGCGTTTGCGTCATGTAGTCCGGGCACGCCGCGCAGGTAAACGCTGCACACATCAACCTGGCCAACGCATCCGGTTGCCGGGTCGTTTTCGATGCCGGTTATGTCGCCTTGGCCTTCGTGTGTCCAAGGGCCGCCGGTGTACTTCGCGCTCACGCCACCACCTCCACCCGCCCATCCGGGTAATGCAGCCGCCCGCCCACGCGGCTGGGCAGCGCGAAGGCGGTGAATCGGCTGGCTGGGATGCCGGGGTTGCGCTGCAGCTCGGGGCAGGTGTAGGGCGTGCCGGTGGTCACGGTGCTGTTGCGCACGGGGCGGGTGTCGGTGGCGATGTACAGGCGTTCGCTGAGGCGGCGGGCGGCCAGCTCGGCATGGTTGGCCACCGGGCTGATGACGACTTTGCCTTTGGCCGTGGTCTTGGTGGCGCCGATGGCGTGCAGGCCGGCGCTGCGCAGTGGCTCGGGGCGGGTGCGCTGCAGTTGCAGGGGTGGCTTGGTGGCTGTGGCGGTGGTCATGCTGCGGGTACCTCGATGGCGGTGGTGGTGGTGCTGGTGCTGCATTGCGCGTCCAGCCAGTAGTAGCGGGAGATGAATGCGTCGCGGTGGTGGCGCCAGCTCATGGCTGCGCAGGCGGGGTTGTTGAGGTCTGCGGTGTCGATGGGCGCCACCGTGGTCCCGGGCTCGTCGATGACGGGCCATGGCTGGTTGCGGCGGGGCTGGTGCTGGGTGAGGTCGCGGCGCTCGGTGGCCAGGGCGGTCAGGTCGGCGTGCTTGATGGCGTCGCGGTAGGCGGTGGCGGCGGTGGTCAGGCCGTAGTGCTTGCGGATGAGCACGGCCAGCGGGTTTTCAAACGCGAGCCACGCCACGCCCAGGGCTTGTTTGATGGGGGTGGCCACGTCGCCGGTCAGGCATTCGTGGGCGTCGTGCATCAGGCCGGCGCGCTGGGCGTGGTGGTCGAACCCACGGGCGGCCAGGATGTCTGCCACCAGCAGGCTGTGTTCTGCCACGCTGTAGGGGCGCGTGGCGTGGCCGGTGTAGCGGTTGATTTGCGCCAGGCTGTGGGCAATGACTTCGATGCGGGGCACGCGCTGGGTGACCAGCAGCTGGCAGCCAGCAATGGGCTGGTCGGTGCCGTCGGCGGTGATGATCCAGGGGGATGTGGTCATGGTCACTTCGCCTCGCTGGAATGAGCCCGCGGCGCCGCAGGTCCTGCGGCTTGCGCTGCGCCAGCGTTCGTCGCGCTCACCGGTGGCCACGCCACGCCCTTGTTCTTGAACCAAGCCAGCACATGCACGCTGGGTTCTTGCCCCTGCGCGTGCAACCAGGCGGCGAAGGCGGCGGGGGTAACCCGGCGCTCGGTCACAGTTCGGGCGACTGGATTGCTCATATGGAGTTGCCTTGTGTTGCCTTGTGTTGCCTTGTGATCTCCCTGGCTGTGGCGCTCACGCTGCACCCCCTTCGCCCTGCGCTTGGCCCTTGGGCAGCGCCAGCAGGTAGACGGCCTTGAAGTGGTCGGCCGCCTCGGTGCCGAAGGGGTAGGGGCAGGCGTCGTCGATGCTCTGGCCCTTCCGGGCGGCGTCGGTGGCCTGTTTCTCGATGGTGGTTTTGCTGACGATCATGGTGGTGGCAGGGCTTGCGGATGCGGGGAGGTGTTGGGCCATGGCGTTCAGGCAGCCGCAGCGGCCTCGGTGGTGGGGGTGGCGCTGGTGCCAGCACGGCGGGGCAGCAGCTGCAGGCGCACGACGCGGCCGCGCAGTTCGGGCTGGGGTGGGTAGGTCTGCGGGCCGGGGTGCACCTTCAGGCGCTCCAGCTCCACGTGCAGCGGTGCGCCGGGGGTGAGCTGGTCGCGTTGGGTGGCCCAAAACGTGGCGGCCTCGGGGCCGCTCCAGCGCACGCGGTAGCCCTCTTTTTCTTCGCGGCCGGTGACGGGGTTGCGCCCCATGTTGTCGACCAGCACCAGCTCCAGGCGAAACGCGCCGTCGCGCTCTGTGTCGGCCTTCGGGCGGGTTTTGCCCAGGTATGCGGTGCCGGTGGTTTTCAGCATGGGGTGCTCCCGTCGCAGTTGGGCTTAGGCGGCCTTGCCGTAGGCGCCCAGCAGCACGGGCATGGCGCCGCCGATGGCGTCTTGCACCAGGGTGGCCAGTTCGTTGCCCATTTCTTCGGTGTGCGTTTCCAGGTTCTGGATGCGCAGCACCAGCTTGGGGGCCTTGTCGCCGGTGAGGATGGACAGGCGCAGCACAAAGGTGCGTGGCTGCAGGTCTGCGTAGGGCTTGCAGGTGTAGTACAGCGTGGTGGGGATGGGCTCGTGGCTGCTGGCCTTCACGCTTTCGAAGGCGGTGCGGTTCGCGCTGAGCTGCTGCTCTTCGCTGTCGACCTTGAGCAGGCTCTCGACCGTGATGCGGCGCACTGCTGCCAGGGCTTTGCCGGCGGTGATTTCGCCATCGGCGTTGAAATACTTCACGCCTGCAGCAACGCCCCAGTCTTCCAGAAACTCGGCAAGTTGCTGCTGCGTCTGCGGGCGTCCATTGACGTTCAGCAGCGCGGTGTAGGCGGCGGTTTTGCTCGGCTGCAGCTTGGCGCGGTGGTCGGTGTGGCCGGGGGTTTCCTTGGTGCCCAGGTCCAGCACGGCGGTGGCGGCCATGTGTTCGGCGTCCACAAACACGGCGGCGCCACGGTCGGCGTAGGCGGTGGCGTACTGGGCAAAGGGTGCCGCGTAGGCCGTGGTCATGGTGCCTCGGGCGCGGCGGCGGCATGGCAGGTATGCCTCAAGGTCGTGCACCTTCACGTCGTCTTGCAGCGCGGTGACGCCAAAGGTGGTCAGCAGGGCGTCTTTGACGGCTTCGTGCACTGCCTGGGCGGTCAGGCCTTCGCGCATGGCTTCGACGAACTGGTCGGGAACGCTGGTGATGCCGCCTGCAATGGCTTCAAAGGTGGCGGTGGCGTTTTCTTGGGTGTCCATGGTTGTCCTGGTGTTGTGGGCTGGGTGGTGGTTTGGGTGGCTACTGGCCGGGCTCAGGCGCCGGTGCTGGCCGAGCCGGTGGGCGTGGGTGCGGCGGCTGCGCCGCTGCGGTCAAACATGGCCATCTGGTTTTCAGGCGCCAGGGTGATGCGGCCGAACTTGCCGACGTGCAGCGCGGTCTTGCGCGTGACTTCTTCGCTGGCCTTGCCGTCTGCGGTGGGGCGGGTGAACTTGAGCGCGTGGGCGCAGATCACCTGCGATGCGCCGGGCACCTTGGTGAAGCTGAACTTCACGGTCACCTCGCCCTTGCCGTCGTTGTCGCAGGTGCCTGCGGCCACCTGGCTCAGGGCGATGGACAACATGCGGTCGAACTGCCCGCCGTCCAGGTCGGTGATGAACTCGCCCACGTCGGTGGCTGCGCTGGTGCTGTTGTGGTTGCTCATGGTTTCTCCTTTGGGAGTGGTTGGGGGAATCAAAATTGATAGCTGCAAAGGACTGCTGTTCAAGCACCTAAAGCCGTTTTCACCGCAAAAACGACCAGCGCGATCGCGATGGCAAGCGCAATGGCCGTGACGGTCAACTCCATGGCGGTCATGGGGTCGTCGTGCAGCGGGTCGGCATCGGCGCCGGGCAGCTCGCAGGCTTGCGGGCAGGGGCAAGCCGTGCGGCCTTGCTGGCACTGGTCGGCGGTGCAGGCGCGCACGGGGGTGGGTGCGTGGTGCACGCGGTGCAGGTGGTGGTAAGCCGGGTGCGTGTTGCCGCAGCCAGTGCAGGGCGTGGCGTGCGCCTGGCACACGCCCAGGGCGTCGCAGGTGCGGGCGGTGGTGGGCTGGGTCATTGCAGCCATCCCATCAGTACGGCGGTGGCCAGGCCCAGCACGAAGCCGATCGTGCTGCCCTGCCACCAGCCGGTGGTCCACGCGGCCTGTGCCTCTGCCACGCGGGGCAGGGCGGCCGGTTTTTGCAGGCGGGTGGGGGTCATGCAAGCCTCCGGGCGCTGGATGCGGGCAGGCCCATGCCGTGGGCTTCGGCAATGGCGTGGCATTCGCTGGTGGCCCATACGTGGTGCTGGGCTTTGCCTACGCGCACTGCGTAGAGGCGGATGGGGCGCAGGGTGGGGGCGGTCATGCCGTACCGCCTTGGTGCACCAGTTCTTCTTGCAACTCGGCCAGTTGCAACAGTGCAAGAGCGAGTTCACGCGCCATTGCCGGGTTGAGGTGCGCGGCGCACTCGGCCTGCACTCGGATGGTTGGTGCTTGCGACTTGTCGGCGGGGCGTGGCTCGATGCTGAGATTCACGCCGCGCACCATGATCTCAGACAGCGTGCGCCCAGTTCCGTAGTGGTCCCGCTTGCTTATGTCCAGCAGGTGGTCGGGGATGTACTTCCGCAGCGCGTGCGGCGTGGCGCTGTTGTTGATTGCGGCGGTGGTCTGCATCGTTCCTCCAAGGCGCCGGGGTGGCGTCAGAATGGGTGTCGAAAAGGAGAAGGTCATGGAAGCTGCTGGAAACACGCTTGGGCAAAGCGCGCGCAAGGCTCTGGAAACTGGGCGCGCCGAGGTCCCGTGGCTGCTGCTGCGCAACCTGCATTTCAGGGATGGCACGCCCGCTGAGGGGCGCAAGGCCATGGAGGCGGCATTCGCCGAGCTGGGCGTGCAGGTGCGGGTGGTGGACCGCGCCATGCCCAATGGCGTAGAAATGCAGTGGGTGGTGCTCACGCCTGCACCTCTGCGGTAGCAGCGTCAGCGGGTGCGCGGTCGGTCAGCCAGGGCAGGCCGTTGCGCTTGGCGATGTGTTGCACAAAGCGAAGCGCCTCTGCAGAGTCGGCGCCAAAGCACTCAATCACCAACCCTGCGGCGTAGTGCTCTTGCTCGGTGTAGCTGCCAGTGGCCTTGCTGGCGCTGCTGGCAGTGGTTTCTGCGGTGGTCTGCATCGTTCCTCCAAGGCGCCGGGGTGGCGCTTGGGGGAATTATTAGGCAATGCCTTTTATTTGTCAAGGCATTGCCTAATTACGGCGTTCGAAGAAAGGTTGTGCCTTCCAACAGGAGGGTTTATGGAGCTTATGTTTTTGTTGTTGTTGGGCGCTGGGCTGGCAATTTGGCTGGGGTATAGACGCAAAACCCCGAGCAGTTCAGTGCAGACGGTCGGGGCGGATCAAAGCGGCTTGCCGGGCGGTTTGTCGACGCGGGCGAGGGGTGGCGCTGAGCCTGCGGTTTGGCATGATCCGTTGGCGGACGTAGATGAGGACGCCGTTGTCTACAACGGTTACAAGACCATGCCATTGCGTGTGCGTTTGCAGTACACCGATGGACATGGTGAATCCACTGAGCGTGAAGTTGACATCCAAAACTACGACGACACCACCGAGATCGGAATGTTTTCCGGTCACTGCCATCTGCGCGGCAAGGTTCGGAGCTTCTACTTTGCCCGCGTCACAAGAGCCATAGATGCGGAGACTGGTGAGGTGCTCCAAGATCTTCGAGGGCATCTGAACGGGCTTTGGGAGGCCTCAACCGGCCCGGCATGGCGCGTTTTGAGCGGCGAGCGCGCGCTTGAGCTGGAGATACTCCTGTATGTGGCGAAATGCGACAAAGCTCTGCGGGCTGCCGAGCTGGAGATCATCACGAAATACTGCCAAGAAATCACCGGTGAGGATCGTCTGACGCCCGAGGCTGTGCGTAATCTCCTGGAGTACACGCCGCTGTCAACTACGCTGCAGAGCTTCAAGATTAAGGTCGGTAACTTGCAGCGGCACCGCCCCGACGCCGCGCTGCGCGTAGCGGGCCTGTGCCATGCCATCGTTGCCACCCAGAAGACTGTTCACCCCGATGAGCGCGCGGCGCTCGAGTATTTGGACCGGAAAATCCTGCGCGCGGTCAGTAATTGAGCGTCGTGGTGTCCGTCATCAAATGGGTGCCCCTGGTGACCTTGGCCGCCTACCGGCGGGGAACCTGTAAATGCGGGCTGAAGGCCCAGCCCGGCGCGCCTCACGCGCCGTTCCGTCTTTTTAGGTCGGGGGCAATCTTCATGCCTGTAATAAGTCCCAGGGCGTAGGTCTCAATCTCGCGCACGACGCCTGGGGGGAGGCTTGCCCATTCCTGGTGGCTGATCCTGTCGAACGGGGACGCTTTCGCAGGTGAGGTTACGTCTAGGTGAATAACTACGTCAGAAGCCTGGAGGGGCGCGTGCGCTGTCTCGCTTGTTGCGTACCGGTGTTGTGTAGGCGTGACGATGTCAAACCACCAGTCAAGGCTTTTGCCAGACCATTCCACCAGTTTTGCATACCGTTCTTTTCCAAGGCGCCCATGGGTAATCCAGTCATAGACCGATGGGGGTTTGACCTCAAAGATGGCTGCCAGCACACCATAGTTGCCCTCGATGCCTTTCTCGCGCATGACGGCATTGATCTTCATTCCCAATGGGTTTGAAGTTTTGCGCTCTGTTATTGGCTTAGGCATCGCCTAATGCTCCTTGCCGTGGACGTTGAAAGGCAATGCCTTGTTTTTTATTAGGCAATGCCTCACAATCGCGGCATGGAAAAGCTCCGCCGTTATTGCGAAAGTTTGAGCTCTGTCTCTGGGCTTGCAAAAAGCCTCGGAGTCGCTGCGCCCACGGTTTCCGAATGGTGCGGCGGCCGTCGGCCAGTGCCTATTGCTCGATGTCTCGCCATCGAGCGCGCCACCTCCGGCGCCGTCACCCGCCGCGACCTTCGCCCCGACGACTGGCAAGACATCTGGCCCGAGCTGGCCGAACCCCAAACCCAACCCGAACAAGGCGCCGCGCTGGCGCAGGAGAGTGCCCATGTCTGAGATCGCGTGGCCTGCTGGCCGTGTCACTTTTGCTGAGTTTGAACAGTGTGTGCTGGAGCGTCGGCCGCAGGCTGGCTTTGC
>Ga0181554_1000434_pt1 | contig 41914 bp, 43 predicted proteins | sample 011ome_16_FD_145602 | JGI IMG/M metagenome (GOLD analysis project Ga0181554, IMG submission 145602) | Coastal salt marsh microbial communities from the Groves Creek Marsh, Skidaway Island, Georgia - 011503CT metaG (spades assembly) | ecosystem: Environmental > Aquatic > Marine > Intertidal zone... | reverse complement strand
TTTGGCACAGCCTCGGGCTGGCTGGGGGGATTGTGATGTCAAAACGGTATGGCGGAAAATTTAGCAATCCTTCGGATGACAGTGTCATCACCGAAACACCCTATCGCGGTCCATCAGTGGACCCTGCAGGCGCACGAAGCAATGTCCTGTTTGTCACGCCCATTGTGTTGGCAGCAACGTCTATAAACGATGGTGCGATAGGTTTGGCGACAGGGCTCGTTGGGGCAGGCTGTCTGGTACTTATTATTGCAGCCGGCGTCGGGTATATGCTGGCCACAAAACAAGGATAAAAACGATGCGCGTCCTATTACAACGTGTCGCCAAAGCACATGTCAGCGTCGATGGCATAAAAATTGGCGCCTGCGACGACGGGTTTTTGATATTCGTATGCGCCATGCAGGGCGATACCCAAGCACAGGCAGATCAATTGATTTCAAAAATAACAAAACTACGTATTTTTAAAGATGATGTAGGTAAAATGAATAAATCTATTCTTGACGTAAACGGATCCGCCTTGGTGGTCAGTCAATTCACGCTTGCCGCAGATACATCACGCGGCAATCGACCTGGGTTTTCCTATGCCGCCAAACCCGAGCAAGGCCGGCATCTATACCAATATTTCGCACAAACATTGGCAACCAAGGGTATCGCCGTTGAAACCGGTGAATTTGGTGCCGACATGCAGGTCACACTGGTCAACGACGGACCGGTTACCATTTGGATGGATACCGACAACCGCTAAAGGGGCTGTCTGCCCCTCTTGGCCTAGGGCCAATTCACCCCGAGGATATTTCCCCGACAAAAAATGATGCGCCAATATTCATTTTTTGTCTAAAAATATCCTCGCCGAAGGCGAAACAACACCATCAACTATTTCGATATTTGCGCAGTTCTGCGCGCGCGACTTGGCGACGGTGGACGGCATCTGGGCCATCTGCAAATCGTAAGGTACGAACATGTGTCCACATATGAGCCAGGTCAAAATCTTGGCTGATACCGGCCGCGCCGTGCAGTTGCATGGCATCATCTATCACGCGTCCTGCCATTAATGGGGCGACCACTTTGATTTTTGAAATCCAAGGTTGGGCGGCACGCACGCCGGCGGAGTCCATCATATAGGCAGCCTTGAGACATAGCAGGCGGGCCATTTCGATATCCATGCGCGCATTTGCAATGATGTCATAGTTTGCGCCCAAATCGATGATTTGTTTACCAAAGGCTTCGCGTTGCAATCCGCGGTGGCACATCATGTCCAACGCTTTTTCGGCTTGGCCAATGGCGCGCATGCAGTGATGGATGCGGCCTGGGCCAAGGCGGCCTTGGGCGACTTCGAAACCGCGACCTTCGCCCAGGACCACCGCGCTGGAGGGAATGCGCACGTTTGTAAAGCGGATGTGCATGTGCCCATGTGGTGCATCATCATGGCCAAAGACCTGCATGGGGCGCAGCACCTCGACACCGGGTGTTTTGGGGTCCATGACAAACATCGTGTGGCGGGCATGTTTTGGGGCGTCTGGGTCCGTACAGGCCATCACGATATAAAGTGCGCAGCGTGGGTCGCCTGCGCCAGAAATCCACCATTTTTCGCCGTTCAACACCCAATCATCGCCATCGCGGCGCGCGGAAAATGCCAATTGTGCCGCATCAGATGACGCAATGTTGGGTTCCGTCATCACATAGGCCGAGCGGATTTTTCCGTCGAGCAGATCGTAGAGCCAGCGATCTTTGTGGTCTTGCGTGCCGTATCTTTCCAGCACCTCCATGTTGCCCGTGTCGGGGGCGTTACAGTTGAACACTTCGGCTGCGATGCCGACCTTGCCCATTTCTTCGGCCAGATAGGCGTATTCGACCGTGGTCAAACCGTATCCTTTTTCGCTGTCTGTTAGCCAAAAATTCCACAGGCCGCGTTCGCGTGCCATCGATTTCAGCCCATCCAGGATTTCCAATTGACGGTCCGTATGTTGAAACCGGTCGCCAGAGGGGTGTTTGCCAACCTGGGCGTGATATTCGCGGTCTAAGGGTGCAATTTCGTTTTCAACCATGTCGCGGACAGCCGCGATTAATGGGGCCACTTTTTCAGTAATACCTAGATCCATTTTACCCTCTAATTTGGAAGTTCGTAGTCAGCGAATTGCTGCCGCAGTGTAAGTTTTGACACCTTGCCCGTTGCGGTCAGCGGCAAGGCGTCGACAAATTCGATTGCATCTGGCAGCTGCCATTTCGCCACATGTTTTAGCAATAATGCGTCGATCTCGTCTTTGGTGACGCGTTGGTCACCTGATGGAACCACAATCAACAATGGGCGTTCATCCCATTTGGGATGGGGCACAGCAATGACAGCGCAATTGGCAACATCTGGATGGCCCATTACGACGTTTTCCAAGTCGATTGAACTGATCCATTCACCACCCGATTTAATCAAATCCTTGGACCGATCTTGGATACGCAGCAAACCGTTGGGGGAAATCGTGGCGATATCGCCCGTACCAAACCAGCCATCGGCATCCATGGCCGCGGCAGTGGCATCGGGGTTGTTATAATACCCGCTGATGATCCCGTTTCCACGGACATACAATTCGCCAGCGGTTTGTCCATCGTGCGTCAACGGCTGACCCGCGTCATCCACGATTTTCAAATCGACCCCCCATGCACGGCGGCCTTGGGCCTGTTGTATGTCCAACCGCTGGTCCAAATCCAATGAATCGCGCTGAACGGTGGGCAAAATGCCGTGGGTTCCAATCGGGCTCATTTCGGTCATGCCCCATGCATGGCAGACCGACACACCCGATGTTTCAAAAGCACGGATCATAGATCGCGGCGCGGCAGAGCCGCCCACAACCACATTGTCAAATCCGGCAGGATTGCGACCCTGTTGCGCAATTTCACCCAACAGTCCCAGCCAAACAGTTGGCACGCCCCATGCTGATGTCACCCCTTCGCGGTCCATCAATTGATAAAGCGACGCACCATCCAACTGCGCGCCCGGGAATATCAGCGATGCGCCAACCATTGGCGCGGTATAGGGCAGGCCCCACGCATTCACATGAAACAACGGCACAACTGGCAAAACGCGCGTCCCCTCGCCCATCAGGCGACCCATGCTGATCGCCACCGACATGGCGTGCAACACCGTTGAGCGGTGCGAATACAGCGCACCCTTTGGGTTCCCCGTTGTCCCCGATGTATAGCAAAGACCGGCGGCGGTGTTTTCATCCAAACTGGGCCAATCGTAATCAAAGGGATGATCCGCCAACAGGGTTTCGTAACACAGCGCCCCGTCCAGCCCATCGGGCATATGACCGGGGTCGCACATAATCACGATTTGCAAATCAGCGGGCAATTGATCGCGAATGTTTTGCAAGATCGGAACAAAAGTTAGATCGGTAAACAACACGCGGTCTTGGGCATGATCAATGATAAATGTCATTTGTTCCGCGCTAAGGCGTGGGTTTATCGTGTGACACACGCCACCCATCCCACTGACGGCATAGTATAATTCGAAATGGCGGTATCCATTCCACGCCAATGTGGCCACACGATCGCCCGCCTGAACGCCCAAACGATCCAAGGCATGCGCCAGCTGACCCACACGGTTCATAGCATCACCGTAACCGTAACGGTGAATGTCCCCTTCTGTGCGGACAGAGACGATTTCGGCATCGCGGTGGATTTCCGCCGCATAGCGCAGTATTTCGATAATCGACAATGGCCGATGCATCATTTGGCCCAGCATGATGCGACCTCCCTACTTTTATTTTTTCCTACTAAAAGAGGAATAGTTCAAATAGGCAAGTGGACAATGCAAAAGGATCCAAAATTTACTCGGGATCGCCTTGCAGTTCTAACTTCAACTCAGGGCCCGACAATACCCGTAAATCATCCGTATTCAAAGCAACCGTTGGTTTGGACAGGCGGTTGCGCACCACCCAAATCAGTCGTTCCTGTGCCCGTGTTATCGCCACATAGGCAAGCCGTTTCCACAATGGCTGCCCCGCCTCGACGCGGCCCATTTGTGATGCAGCATATAGGTCAGGTGCAAAAACCTGAACCGTATCCCATTGGGATCCCTGCGCTTTGTGAATTGTCACTGCTGCGCCATGCAAAAATGTGGCCCCCATGCGTGCTGCAAAGGGGATAAAGGGTTCTTCTTCGTCAGGTTTTTCGATTTTTACGATCGATGCCGCAGAAAGTTGAGGATCCTCAGCGCCAATAACATGCAGACGTGAAAACCCTGGCTTGCGTCCAGGTCCCAAATACACCACCTGCGCCCCTTTGATCAGTCCGCGGGCCTCAAGATCGATACGTTTTTTACGATGTTTCAGGGGCAATTCGATCCCATCGCAAATAAGCGGTTCGCCAGGTAACAACGCATCCTCGGGTCCATCATACACTTTACGAAATGCTTGGATCAGCCGAATACGGGTGGCGTTGCGCCATACCAAAACAGGACTGCGCGCCATTAGGTCCACTTCGACGCGTTGGCCCCAAACGACGCGATCATCTTGGGCTGCTTTTTCTTGGATCAAATTTTCGAAATCGCTGAATGTGATCGCAGGATCGGCAAGGGCATGTGCCAAATCCAGAATAGGATTATCTTGGGTCTGTCGGTGGATCCGACTTAGGGTTTTCTTTTGGCCGTCTTGTAATTTATCAAAAACCATCCCACCCGCTTGGTTCACAGGCGCAAGCTGAGCTGGGTCACCAAACAATACCAATGTTGGGAAAATTTCTTGTAAATCTTCGAACTGACGATCATCAAGCATCGATGCTTCGTCGATAAATCCAATGTCTAACGGATTCTCACGGCGTTTCCATCCCGTAATAAAATCAGAACCACGCAGCCCAGCGGCAGCCAATGCCCCGGGGATAGATTTGGCGGTTTGATAAAAATCATGTGCCCGATCTAGCGCCTCAGGCGTTAAGCCTTCGACATCTGGACGATCTGTTTCACCTGCCAACCATTCGGCAATACGTTCATATTCTGGGTCATAAACGGGCGTATATAAGATGCGGTGGATCGTTGTCGCAGGAACGCCGCGGTTGCGCAAAACTGACGCAGCTTTGTTTGTGGGGGCCAAGATAGCCAAAGATCGCTTGTCGCGTTTGCGCCGGCTTTCATAATCACCGGACACAATTTCAACGCCAGCCTCGGACAAGGCTGCCACAAGCTTGGCCAAAAGCATGGTTTTGCCGGACCCCGCCTTGCCCATTATCGCTAGAACCGAGGATGCCATATCATGGGGCGGGCGCAGTAATTGATTGTCTACATCAATTCCCGCGCCCCGCAAAATATCAGCCACGTGGTCAAAGGCATCCGCCTGATCATCAGAAAATTTTATAGGGGCAAGTGTCATGGCCTAACCCTACTGTGGCTAAACCAAAGTTTCCAGACACGAACTTATCCTGCGCGGGCAAATTGCGGATTAGAGCCGAAAGAATGTTCAAACCATTCCTGAGACTGTTCTAGCGAAATACCCGCTATATTCGACACACGAATGTGCAAATCTTGATCGTAGGCCCACAAACCAATACCTATGAAATCTTTGCCTTGGCCCGATTGACCCAATAATTTGGGGCTAGCCCCAATCATGCGGTAAATTCGGATCATACGCTGGTCAAAGACGCCCACATATTGTTTGACACCGCAGCCTTTCATAAATTCGCCCCCTGCCAGCATCAGCGCATTGGCTGTGCGGGGCTTGGCGTGACGTGACAAACAAAACCGCGTTGATTCCCAAATCATCGGACTTTGAACAGGGCCATCATCCATCAAATGACCAAAGTGTTCATTGATCATGCAACGGCCCGTGGTCGGCATTAAACGCATAGATCCGCCATGCTGCCCGTCGGGCATTTCCCAAATCACATAGAGCGGGTTCATGGTATCATATTCGTCGGTTTCAAACCCGTTTTCATCCACATTAACGGCCCAATTCAGACGCGTTTTGAACTGAAAAGCGCGGTCTTGGAACATCGTGTCACGTAGTTTTGGAAAATTGTGTAATTGGTCGGCAAATAGAAATCTGATCATTGGTCTTAGCCCTTCTGGTACTGACAATCGCAGCACCAAGGCTAGGCCAATAAGAATGAACAATTCTAAACAGCAACGCGCTATTTACATTGCATTTAAATTAAAATGACACCTTGTGTCAGGGCGGCTGCAATCGCATGGATGGTATTTGCAGCGCCCAATTTCAAACGCGCACTTTCAATATAGGCACGCAGCGTATGTTCCGAAATTTGCATCGTTTGCGCCACCTGCGCCCGGCTATACCCAATGGCCAGTAACGTTAAGGATTCCGTTTCACGCGGTGAAAGTGCCGTACGCAATTGCGATTTTTCTTCGCCTTCTAGTGCGATGACTTTGGTATTCAAAACATGGCTTAGAACGATTAAATCGGCACGATGCGTTTCGATGAATTCGGCCCATTCTTGGTCGGAACACCGATGGTTTACGGTAAACAACCCATATTGGCCCAAAGGTCCGCGAATTGGAACAGATAGCCCTTGGTTACCGACCCCGTGATCCAAAGCGTCACGTAAAAACGCGCGGGCTGCTTTGCTGGACCAATCCAAAGTTTTCCAATCGGCGGGATGCATTTGCTGGGAACAACCCAAAATAACCGGATCGACGCGCACATAGCCCAATTCCAGATAGCGATTGCGCCAAATATCGCTATAGGTTCCGACCCCTAAACTGGCCCCTTTGGAATTGACCCAATGATAGACCATATGATCCACGCCAATTTTATCGCGCAGATCCTCAATCAATGGCTGCAGATCAGATAACCCGCTTGCTTGATCGATCTGCGATAAAATCGCGTTTATGTGCAGTGTCTTGTACTGTCGTGTCACAACCAAAGCTTTCGCTATAGGACGCGATTTCAATTGCTGCGACCAGCTGTGTATCCTCAAGCTGGGCTGCCAAAGTCAACAGATCGTTGTTTTTGGCAAAACTGCGCAGATCTGTCAAAACGTCCAAAATCCATTCATGTTTCATTTCAGTCTCATTAATAATGGTTAATATTTGGTTAACACAATCATAGCGCGAATAAACTACTGAAAGATATTCACTTTTTTCAACCCCCCATAAATAGCGGGGGCGTTTGGATAGAAGGCATTGAAATGCTTTCCGGCCACCTACAAAAACAAAGGCCACGAATCATAAACATGATTCGCGGCCTTTGGTGCCATCAGAAAATCTGAACCCGGCTTAGCGTGCGGCAAGCGCATCCTCAAATGTACGCAGACCAGATGTTGGGGCCTGTACCAGAACGGCCATATTGCCGGGTTTGTGTTCATTGCGCAGCATCTTGATGTGTGCTGCAGGGATTTCATCCCATGGGAATACCTCAGACATACAGGGGTCCAAACGACGTTCGATCATCAATTTATTCGCCGCGGCTGCCTGTTTTAGGTGGGCAAAATGCGACCCCTGCAAACGTTTTTGGTGCATCCACATATAACGCACATCAAAGGTACAGTTAAATCCAGATGTGCCCGCACAAATCACGACCATGCCGCCCTTTTTACAAACAAATGTTGATACGGGGAACGTTGCCTCGCCGGGATGTTCGAACACGATATCAACGTTGTTGCCCTTGCCGGTGAATTCCCAGATTGCCTTGCCGAATTTGCGAACCTCTTTGAACCATTCGCCATATTCGGGCGACCCGACCGCGGGCAGCTGGCCCCAACAGTTGAAATCTTTGCGATTGATCACGCCTTTGGCGCCCAGACCCATGACGAAATCACGTTTGTCTTCGTCTGAAATAACGGCAATGGCGTTTGCACCAGCCGCATTGATCAGCTGGATGGCATAGGTGCCCAAACCGCCAGACGCGCCCCAAACCAACACATTCTGGCCAGGTTTCAATTCATGCGGATGGTGCCCAAACAACATGCGATAGGCCGTGGCCAGCGTCAGGGTGTAACACGCGCTTTCTTCCCATGTCAGATGCTTGGGACGGGGCATCAATTGCTGCGCCTGCACACGCGTAAACTGGGCAAAGGACCCATCAGGTGTTTCATAACCCCAGATACGCTGACTGGTCGAAAACATCGGATCGCCGCCGTTGCATTCTTCGTCGTCGCCATCATCTTGGTTACAATGGATCACGACCTCGTCGCCCACCTTCCAATTGCGAACCTTGTCACCGACGGCCCAGACGATCCCTGACGCATCCGATCCCGCAATATGATAATCTGCACCATGGCCGTCAAATGGGCTGATTGGAACGCCTAAGCCCGCCCAAATGCCGTTGTAATTCACGCCAGCGGCCATCACCAAAACCAACACATCGTGGCTGTCCAAAGCGGGTGTTTCAACAACTTCTACCTGAAATGACTTGTCTGGCTCACCATGACGTTCACGGCGAATGGCCCAGGCATACATCTGTGACGGCACATGACCCAGTGGGGGCATTTCACCGATTTCATACAGATCCTTTTCTGGTGCATCATATGCTGCGATGTTCGAATTTGCGTCCAATGCCATTGTCCTTCTCCATTCCAAAATTGCCGCGATGCAGAATCGCGCTTACCCCATTGATATATTGACCACGAAATATTGCAACCCATTTGAAACATTTTTTGTAATTTTATAACCGAGCGATTGCAGAAAATTACCCCATTCACCCAAATTTTGAAAAATTATCATTTATTATCAGATGTCTAAATCACGAAATAATCAAAATGAACGCATAAAATCTGCCGCAACGCAGCGAATTGACATCCTTACTTTATTTCAAGTATCAATGAGCTAGTGAAATTTTATTACCAATCGGGGACGCTATGTCTGACATGATCAAAGATAGACCTTGGCTTATTCGCACCTATGCTGGCCATTCGACCGCAGCGGCATCAAACGCGCTGTACCGATCCAACCTGTCCAAGGGGCAAACGGGTCTGTCCGTGGCGTTCGATCTGCCCACGCAGACCGGCTATGACAGCGATCATGTCCTGTCACGTGGCGAAGTGGGCAAAGTGGGCGTACCCGTCTGCCATCTGGACGATATGCGCACGCTGTTCGATCAGATCCCATTGGAACAGATGAACACATCTATGACGATCAACGCCACCGCCCCATGGCTGTTGGCACTTTATATCGCCGTGGCCCAAGAACAGGGCGCAGATGTCGCCCAACTGCAAGGCACGGTTCAAAATGACCTGATCAAGGAATACCTAAGCCGCGGCACCTATATCTGTCCGCCGCAACCATCCTTAAAATTGATCGGGGATGTGGCTGAATATTGTTATAAACATGTGCCAAAATGGAACCCAATGAATGTCTGTTCCTATCACCTGCAAGAGGCCGGCGCGACACCAGAACAGGAATTGGCCTATGCGCTGGCCACGGCGATTGCGGTGCTAGACGAATTAAAACCGCGCGTGGCTGAGGAAGATTTTCCAGCCCTTTGCGGGCGGATTTCGTTTTTCGTGAATGCAGGCATCCGCTTTGTGACCGAAATGTGTAAAATGCGCGCATTTGTCGATTTGTGGGACGAAATTCTAGAAAATCGTTACGGCGTCACAAATCCCAAATATCGTCGGTTCCGATATGGGGTTCAGGTCAACAGCCTTGGCCTGACCGAACAACAACCCGAAAACAACGTCTATCGCATCCTAATTGAAATGCTTGCCGTCACCCTGTCCAAGAAAGCCCGCGCGCGCGCCGTGCAGCTACCCGCCTGGAACGAAGCATTGGGACTGCCCCGCCCATGGGATCAGCAATGGTCCATGCGGATGCAACAAATCATGGCCTATGAAACCGACCTGCTGGAATTTGACGATCTGTTCGATCAAAACCCCGCCGTTGATGCCAAGGTCGAGGCCCTGAAAACTGCCGCGCGCCACGAATTGGATACGCTGTCAGGCATGGGGGGCGCCATTCAATCCATCGACTATATGAAATCACGTTTGGTCGACAGCAACGCCGAACGTTTGAACAAAATTGAACGCAACGAAACCATTGTGGTGGGCGTCAATAAATTCACGAATGGCGAACCATCTCCTCTAACGTCAGGCGATGGCGGCATCATGGTGGTGGACCCAGCGGTCGAACAGGACCAGATCAACCGCCTCAACGACTGGCGCGCCACACGTGATTCCGATGCAGTCAAACAGGCCTTGGCCGATCTGCGCCAAGCGGCCCAAAATGGCGACAATATCATGCCCGCCTCAATCGTTGCGGCCAAGGCGGGCGTGACAACAGGCGAATGGGCTGCCGTGATGCGCGCAATCCACGGTGAATACCGTGGCCCAACGGGTGTGTCACGTAACCCTTCGAACAAAACCCAAGGGCTAGACGATATTCGCGACGCAGTCGACATGGTCAGCAAACAATTGGGCCGGCGCCTTTCCTTCTTAATGGGCAAACCCGGTCTTGATGGCCATTCGAACGGCGCCGAACAAATCGCGTTCCGCGCGCGCGACTGCGGTATGGATATGACCTATGACGGCATCCGCCTGACCCCCGATCAAATCATCGCATCGGCCAAGGAAAACGCCCCCCATGTCATTGGCCTATCCATCCTCTCAGGCAGCCACCTGCCCTTGGTCCAAGAGGTCTTGGAAAAACTCCTATCAAACGACCTCGGCCATATCCCCTTGATCGTAGGCGGCATTATTCCCGATGACGACGCACAACGCCTGCGTGATATGGGCGTGGCCCGCGTCTACACGCCTAAGGATTTCGAACTAAACACAATCATGCACGACATCGTGACGCTGGCAACACCAACATCAATTGCAGCACAATAACAGCTGCTTTCATTTTTGCATAAATACTCAAAAAAACGCGCCCCTAGGGGCGCGTTTTCTACATCGGTGAACACAGCTCCAACACGATCCCACAGGGCGTACGCACATAGGATACCACCTGCCCCCACGGTTTTTGCTTGGGCGCACTGATTTCCATTGCACCGTGGTCAATTGCCGATTGATGCATCCCCGCAACGTCAGGATCCGTTAACGCCACCTCAAACCCCAAAGGTCGATCGGCCTGATCCGCGCGCTGATATCCATCGGGCAAATTTCGCGCCCCCAAATCGTGGCTGGCCATGGCCAACACGGTGGTACCGGTGTCCAACTCGCCGTAATCGCCGCCTTCGTGCAAAAACCGTCGTTTTAACCCAAAACTCTTTTCAAAAAATTCCAAACTCTGCGCCACATCTGGCACATAAATTATGCAATATCCAAACTGCACCATAGCTATCTTCCCTCTTGTCACCACCCGTACCTTAGCCTAGCCTGACAAGAAGAAAAGGACTTTGATTTGCGACATCACACCCCCAATATTCGCCCACTGGCTGCAAATGATTTCGCCCAATGGAGTGACCTATGGCGGCAATATTTGGAATTTTACCAATCCAGCGTCCCACAAACGGTATATGAAACCACCTTTGACCGATTGATTGATGCCAAGAATACGGCGCAAAACGCGCTTGTTGCGGATCAGGCTGGCACTTTGGTGGGATTGGTCCACTTTATATATCACCCGCACAATTGGCGCGTTGAAAATGTCTGCTATCTACAGGATCTGTTTACTGCACCCAATACACGCGGCCAAGGGGTCGGACGGGGCCTGATCCAATCGGTGTATGACCTTGCGGATAAAAATGGAACTCCGTCGGTTTATTGGCTAACACAGGATTTCAATAAAACTGCGCGCCTGCTATACGACCGCATCGCAACGCAAACACCGTTTATAAAATATCAACGTTAAAGGTCTGAAATGACACCACATATCAATGCAAATGTCGGCGACATTGCCGAAACCGTTCTGATGCCAGGCGACCCACGCCGTGCGAAATGGGCAGCTGAAAAGTTCCTGACAAACCCCGTCTTGGTGAACGAAGTTCGCGGCATGTTGGGTTATACCGGCGAATATCGCGGAAACCGTGTGACCATCCACGGATCGGGCATGGGCATGCCCAGTCTGTCGATTTATGCAAACGAACTGATCACCCATTATGGCGCCAAAACACTCATCCGCATTGGGTCGTGTGGGGCAATGCAGAATTACATCAAGGTCCGCGATGTGGTCATTGCGATGACAGCATCCAGTATGTCCACCCCTTCACGTGGAATTATGCGGGAAATGAATTTTGCGCCTTGCGCCGATTATGGCCTGTTGGAACGTGCCGTTGCAGCATCGCGCAAACGCACGGTGGACACCCATGTCGGTGGCATTTATTCATCTGATGTGTTCTATGATGAACGCCCTGATTTGACAGAAAACATGACACGCCATGGCGTATTGGGCGTAGAAATGGAAACAGCCGAGTTGTATTTGGTCGCGTCCCGCCACGGCGCCCGCGCCCTATCGATTTGCACCGTGTCTGATCACCTGTTAACCCACGAAGCCCTGCCCGCAGAAGACCGAGAAAACAGTTTCGAAGATATGGTCGAAATCGCTCTTGCCGCGGCCTTTGATTAATCAAAATCGGCAGACCTGATATCGCGGGCGTTAAAACGGTATCTTAACGCCCGTGGGATTGGTCATATCCATTTCGCGCGGGCGATTGCCAGCCAGCCAAAGCCTGCGGCGCGGGCGCATAAACGTCAACCCGCAATGGGTAACAGGCTGCCACATCGCTGCTGTGCTGGGACGAACAATCGCCACCGGGACAGGCAGACAATCCACCGATCAGGTCGATTTCAGCGAAAAATTCCAGATAATCGTCGGGGCGAACCGGGCTTGCCTTCATGAAATATTGGCCGGTGTCGCGGGTAAAACCGGTACACATAAACACGTTTAGCACATCATGGACATGCGGTTCGGCCTGTGCCAGATCGACACCCAAATGATAGGCCAAGGCACGGGTTAGGTTGGAATGACAACAATAATGATACTGGGTCCCAGACAGCAGATTACCAGTGTAGGGATCGCAGCGTGTGCCAATTACATCATGCACAGACCCGCCAAACTGATCCTGCACATACCAATCCAAGGTATCGTTCACGATCGTCGCCATGGGCCGCAAATGGGGAAATGACGACCACATGCGTTCACCTGTGGTCAAATGTGTACCGTGTAACGCCCGCGTTTTACCGGAATAAAACCGTTCTGACAGATCCTGTGCATTCCACAGGTTCAAATCCCCCACCTGCGGACCATCCACACAAGTGATGCGGAAAAAATGACCTGCCTTGACCGTGAAACAGGCTGCATCACGGGCAGGAACAATGACCGTTTCCACGTGATCCGCCGTCGCGCGTGCGGCACGTAATTGATCCAGATCCACGGTTGGCAGCGTGTCGTTGGGATAACAAATGACGGGGGCCACATCGCGGCGGGATTGGGCGTCTGCGGGTTCTGACATTGGATTGTCCTGCGTGTTTTTGTTGCGGTAATACGTTATTGTGATTTCGGATCATGGCACAATTTTGGTGCCTCTTTGGTGTCCGTCATGACGCTGGCGCCACATTGCAAACAATGCCAATAAAACCCATCCCTGTCCAGCGCAGCATTGCGCCGCCACCGACACTGCCGCGTGGCGCGGTTGGAAAAAATTGCCACCAAAACAAAGGCAATGACCAAGCCGATCACAACAATCATGTTTGCAAATCCCTAAACGACAAAACGCGGCAAACTGGGCCGCGTTTTGGGATATCATCGGACCAAACGGTTAAACCGCGCGTTCGACCATCATTTTTTTGACCTCGGCAATCGCCTTGGCCGGGTTCAACCCCTTGGGGCAAGTTTTCGCACAGTTCATAATCGTGTGACAGCGATACAGTTTGAATGGATCCTCTAGCTGGTCCAAACGTTCGCCTGTGGCCTCATCCCGACTGTCGATGATCCAGCGATAGGCATGCAACAACGCCGCTGGCCCAAGATAACGATCGCCGTTCCACCAATACGATGGGCAAGATGTGGAACAAGATGCGCACATCACGCATTCATACAGACCATCCAGTTTTTTGCGATCCTCAATGGATTGTTTCCATTCCTTAGCGGGACGGTTTGTTTTGGTTTCCAACCATGGCATAATCGACGCGTGTTGCGCGTAAAAATGCGTCAGGTCAGGGATCAAATCGCGGATCACCGGCATATGGGGCAAAGGATAGATTTTGACGTCCCCCTTGATTTCGTCCATGCCATAGATACACGCCAGCGTGTTGATACCATCAATATTCATGGCGCATGACCCGCAAATACCTTCTCGGCAGGACCGGCGGAATGTCAGCGTTGGATCAATTTCGTTTTTGATTTTGATCAAGGCATCCAGAACCATGGGACCACAAGTATCCATATCGACAAAATATGTATCAATACTTGGGTTTTCCCCATCATCAGGCGACCAGCGATAAATCTGGAATTTACGCAGGTTCGTTGCCCCCGATGGTTTGGGCCATGTTTTACCGGTTTTCATCCGTGAATTTTTTGGCAGGGTCAGTTGCACCATTTCATTGGTCCTTTCTGGTCAAGAACATCATTGCGGACACAGGCCCGCACCCCCTGTAAACAAGGACGTGCCTGCGGAACATTCTGGGCTCATAGCACTGCTAAGCGTTGTCGCCTGCCGTGACATGGACCCTGATTGGGTTTCAGTGGTATTTTCGGTATTCACAGCGGGCGCACCCCATATCCCCACCCAAGGAATATCCAACGCTTTGGACAGGGCAGTGATGACGTGTTTCATCCAAATTGTGCCACCTTTGTGATAGGTGGCCAAACACAACAGGCGTTTGGGCGCCGAATGACGCCCAAAATTGATATCCTGTTGTACCCCAGACATGAATTAGAATGTCCGTACTTTGGGCGCGATTTTTTCCAGACTGATGCCACCTTGTGTTTCAGTCGTCAGCGGATCGGTGATAACTGGGCGATATGATAATTCCACCGCGTTGCCATCGACCCGTGTCACCGTATGCACGCGCCAGTTTTCATCATCACGCGTTGTGAAATCTTCGTGCGCGTGCGCGCCACGGGATTCTTTGCGTGCTTCGGCACCGACGATGGTGGCCAATGCGTTTGGCATCAGGTTGGTCAGTTCCAGCGTTTCCATCAAATCACTGTTCCAAACCAAGCTGCGATCGGTGACCTGAATGTCATCCATCTTTCCTGCAATTGCAGTCATTTTTTCGACGCCCTGTGACAGGGTTTCAGATGTCCTGAAAACGGCCGCGTCGGCTTGCATTGTTTTTTGCATTTCCAAGCGCAGTTCGGCAGTTGGTGTCGCGCCTTTTGCGTGGCGCAAGCCGTCAAAACGATCAAAGGCTTTGTCGATGGACGCGGTGTTCAACACGGGGTTTGACGCATCTGCATCTACAACCTTGCCCGCGCGGATCGCGGCCGCACGTCCAAACACCACCAAGTCAATCAATGAATTTGATCCAAGGCGGTTCGCACCGTGAACCGATGCACAGCCCGCTTCGCCAACAGCCATCAGGCCGGGAACGATAGCAGTTGGATTGTCGGCAGTTGGGTTCAACACTTCGCCCCAATAGTTTGTGGGGATACCGCCCATGTTATAATGCACGGTTGGCAGAACAGGGATCGGTTCTTTGGTCACGTCAACACCTGCAAAAATCTTTGCAGATTCTGAAATGCCCGGCAACCGTTCTGCCAAGGCTTCGGCCGGCAAATGTGACAGGTTCAGGTGGATGTGATCCCCACCTGCACCAACGCCGCGACCTTCGCGGATTTCCATGGTCATACAACGTGACACGTAATCGCGAGGTGCCAAATCTTTGTAATGCGGCGCGTACCGTTCCATAAAACGTTCGCCTTCTGAGTTGGTCAGATAGCCGCCTTCGCCGCGCGCACCTTCGGTGATCAAACAGCCAGAGCCATAAATGCCGGTTGGGTGGAATTGCACAAATTCCATGTCCTGCAGCGCCAGTCCGGCACGCGCGACCATGCCGCCGCCATCACCTGTACAGGTATGCGCCGATGTCGCGCTGAAATAGGCGCGGCCATAGCCGCCGGTCGCCAAAACAACCATCTTGGCGTTGAACACATGCATTGTGCCGTCATCCAGTTTCCAACACACAACGCCCTGACATTGACCATCATCAGACATGATCAGGTCAATGGCGAAATATTCGATATAGAATTCCGCATTGTTTTTCAGGGACTGACCATAAAGCGTGTGCAAAATCGCGTGACCTGTACGGTCTGCGGCTGCGCAGGTCCGTTGCACGGGGGGGCCTTCGCCAAATTCGGTGGTGTGGCCACCAAAGGGGCGTTGGTAAATCTTGCCTTCTTCTGTGCGGCTGAAGGGCACACCGTAATGTTCCAATTCGTAAACCGCCTTGGGCGCTTCGCGGGCGAGGTATTCCATCGCATCGGTATCACCCAGCCAATCGGACCCTTTCACAGTGTCATACATATGCCACTGCCAATGGTCAGGCCCCATGTTCGACAACGATGCCGCAATGCCGCCTTGGGCCGCGACAGTGTGCGAACGGGTTGGGAACACCTTGGTTACACAGGCTGTGCGCAGCCCCTGTTCAGCCATGCCCAATGTTGCGCGCAAGCCAGCACCACCGGCACCGACAACAACAACATCATATTCATGCGTTTCGTATTGATATTCTGCCATAGTTCCTGCCCCTTATAGTGCCAATTTCGCAATGGCGAACAAACCCGTCGCCATCATGCCATAGGCCAAACATTTCACCAAAATGATGGTGATTTTTTCCGCGGTGCCATGCACGTAATCTTCGATCAAGACTTGGGCACCAGATTGAAAATGCTCTAGGCCGACAATCAACGTCAATGCCGCTATGATCGCGGGGAAAGGACGTTGGTAATAGGCCAAAACCTCTTCGTATGGGGCACCAACAATGCTGCCAAACGTGAACACAAACAGTGGAACCAAAATCAACAATGCGACCGAGCTGACTTTCATCGCCCAAAAATGTGCTGTTCCTGATTTCGCGCTGCCCATGCCAACGGCGCGTTTACGATCTGTCAAATAACGCATAGTTTCCCCCTATAGCACGATGACTGTGATCACAGTCAGCACAAATGATCCAATGACCAAAGCCCATCCTAATTTATAGGCGGTGGGCAAATCCAACCCGATTGCGTTGTCCCAGATCAGATGGCGAATGCCGCCCAAGGTGTGGTACCACAATGCCCAGATCGACCCCAGCATGATCAATTTTCCGAACCAGCTGCGGATCAATCCGTCAGCAATTTCAAAATATTCAGCCGAGGTAGATGCCGCCAGTAACCACCAAATCACAAGAAACGCGCCGACGATCAGTGCGTTACCAGTAATCCGAACCAAAATGGATGTCATCGACGTCAATTGCGGACGGTAAATTGTCAGATGCGGAGAGAGAGGTCTGTTGCCTCGGTTTACATCAGCCATGTATCTTAGCCTTTCGGTTTCAATCTGGGCGCACCACAACCGGTTTGGCCCGTAGCATAGTTATGGTCAGGTTCTTAATATAATCTAACGACAAAACCAGCGTGGGAAATAGTGTTATCGATAAAATTATATCATTCTGTGAATTTGTGATCACTTAATTATTATTAGTGATCACAAAATATGCGGGTGTATCTAAATTCAAACAGGCATCAACGCCCAGTAATCTAAATCAAGCAACACATCGGGATCGTATTTCCCGCTGTCATTTTTCAGTGTCTTGGGATGGCTGCCTTTGGTCGCCACAAGCCGCAACCGAATGGCACCAACGCCTGCCGCATCCGTTTCGGCATGATCGAGAACTTCGCTCCAGGCTTTGATCGTATCACCCGCAAAACAGGGGTTCGCATGTGCCCCAGAATTTAGCCCAACGATTATCTGTGCGTTGGCCAAGCCGTTAAACGACAAAGCCCGCGCCATCGAAATCACATGACCGCCATAGATCAAGCGCTGCCCATCGGGGCGGAATGTGGCGTCGAAATGCACCTTGGCCGTGTTTTGCCACAATCGCGTGGCCAACATGTGTTCGGCCTCTTCTATCGTGACACCATCAATATGGTCGATAATTTCGCCAATGGCATAGTCGCCCCAGCGGTGCGGTTCGCCTGCAAGGGTGAAATCATAATCGGTAAAATCCAGTCCTGATGGAATGACAAGATCGCTGACATCCAATGCCGCCTTTAGATCAGGCACCACCGTTTCGGGGGCCGGCGCATCCAAATTGTTTTTTCGCACCATGACCCAACGGACGTATTCCATCACAACGTCATCATGCTGGTTCAATCCACGGGTACGGACATAAACAACGCCCGTTTTGCCGTTGGAATTTTGTTTCAAGCCAATGACTTCGGACACTGATCGTAGTGTATCGCCTGCATAAACAGGTTTCAGCCAGCGGCCTTGGGCATAGCCCAGATTGGCAACCGCATTCAGGGAAACATCTGGAACCGTTTTGCCAAACACCAAATGAAACGCCGCCAGATCATCCAGCGGCGCCGAGGGCAAACCGCACCCGCGCGCAAATTCATCCGACGAATACAGCGCATGCCGTGCAGGGTACAGCGCGTGGTACAACGCGCGTTCCCCACCTGAAACGGTGCGTGGTACGGCATGTTCGATCACTTGACCGATGCTGTAATCTTCGAAAAAACGCCCAGGGTTGGTTTTTGCCATTATTGCTCTCCTAATTTCTTGTTGGGATCATAATCATCCGCTGTCGTTTTAATCACAGCCTGCGCACAACGCATTTTGCCAGTATCGTGATCAAATGCGTAACACGGGTCACCATACAGCACCCAGCCCTTGGACAATGCCAATGTCACTTTGTGACAAAACGCGGATGTGTCCTCTTCGGTCAAAAGACGATAAAGTTGTGCCATGACTTACCCCGGAAACGGATTCACGCCCAGCGCGATATGAATACCAACGATGACTGCAAATGTGACAACGCTGATCACAGCAAACAGCCAATCGCGCCCCTTGTCGCCAGGTGTCGGACGTTCCCATGTTTCTGATCGGTTGATCAAAATCACAGACACGACAGCCCAGAACAGCATACCACCGAACAAAATGATCGACGCCAAATCTCCATTGACCAGCAAATGCGCAATGGCCCAGATTTTCACAGACACCAACATCGGATGGCGCATTTTGCCCCGCAGACGTCCTTTGGTATGCGCCATTGCAAACACAGCAACAGCAACAACCATCATCAAGCTGTTTATATGCACCAAAAATGCTGGAGGATACCAAATATCAATAAAGTCAGCCTGACGATATCCGTAGATGATCAACCCAAGTCCGACAAACAACAGGATCGAAATAACCCCACGCCCCCGCGCGCCCATGGACGCCCGCAGGTCAGGGGCCAAGCGTTTCAGCCAGTGTGGCACAATCCACAGGATCAAGCCTAGAATTAGTAATGTCATATTTTACTCCGCATCTTGTTGAACAATAGCCTTGGCCTGTGCCAAAGTTTTCCTTGCCGTTTCAACATGCAGATTTTCTACGATTTTACCATCCACAACTGCAACACCCTGGCCCGAAGCCTCAACTTCTTCGAAGGCGGCGATATAGCGTTGGGCCAATTCGATCTCGGCAGGCGATGGCGCAAAACATTCATTGGCAATGGCAATTTGCGCTGGATGGATCAGGGTTTTGCCATCAAATCCCAAATCGCGTCCCTGTTCGCATTCACTGCGCAATCCATCGTCGTCCTTGAACTGGTTATAAACGCCATCCACGGCGACCACATCATAGGCGCGTGCGGCCAGTAACATCGTTTGCAGCGCGGTTTGCAGCTGCATGCGATCCGCGCGGAACCGACAATTCAGTTCCTTGGCCAAATCATTCGTGCCCGCCACAAACCCCTGCAACTGGGGATGCGCAGCGATAGCGGCTGCGTTCAAAACACCCAGCGGCGTTTCAATCATGGCCCAAATGGGTTTGCCATTGCCCAACATATCTGCAACCGCCTGCACATCAGCCGGGCTGGCAACCTTGGGGATCAAAAACGCATCCGCATCCGCATCGCGCAATGCTGCGATATCGCCCTGCCCCCATTCGCTGTCTAACCCATTGATACGGATAATTTTATATCGTGCACCATAGCCCCCGGCTGCCAATGCAGATTTCAAAGTTTCACGCGCATCAATTTTGGCATCAGGTGACACCGCATCTTCTAGGTCGAAAATAATGGCGTCGACGGGCAAACCGCGTGCTTTCTCTAGGGCGCGATCCTTGGATCCGGGAATATACAGTACTGATCGAAACGGGCGGGCCGTGATATCCATGATTTCCTCCGTAATATTATTGCGCAGGACTAGGACATTTATTTTCAAAAACTTCAAGGGGAAATTTGCCGCAGTGCAGAAATTAGGTCGCAGCCACCCAAATCAACCGCCCCCCTGTGACCAATAACAACACATAGGTTAAACGGAAAAACCATGTCTCAGATATCCAATTATGACCCTTGACCCCCAGATAAACACCCAAAACGGCAAAGGGCGACAACATCAGATCAATTTTTAACGTGTCCCAACTGAACAATCCCAATGCGGTGTATGGGATGACCTTGGCCCAGTTTATGGCCCAAAAAATAATGACGGTCGATGCCTGATATTCTGTTTTGGTCGGGCGCTTTGACAATAAATAAACGGCGGCAGGGGGGCCACCTGCGTGGCTGATAAAACTGGTAAATCCCGCAATCGCCCCCGCCAATAGCCCCGCCCAATCGGGCAAGGCGCGCTTCGGCGGCGACAGCCACCCCAAACGCTGCGCCCCCTGCCACAGCACGAATAAAATTGCGATAACCCCAATTAATATGCGGAAAAAATCGGCATCCACCTTGGTATAGAGCCACGCACCGATCGCCACACCAGGCAGCCCCCCCAAGATCATCAAGACACTGTCCAGGGCGCGCCATTTCCCCCAATATGGTTTTAGCGATGTCACATCCATCAACATCAACAATGGCAACATGATCCCAATCGCCATGCCCGGATCAATGACAGTGGCCAGAATCGCCCCAGCCGCAAAGGCCGCACCTGACCCGAATCCGCCTTTGGACACCCCCGCAAAGGTCACAGCCACAGCGGCAATCAGGAAAAAACTGGCCGACATCATCGTGCGAAATACCCACAAAAACTATTGTTTGATTGATGTTTAGCCGCGTTTGGCACAAATGAACAGAGCGGCAAACAGATGTGCTGCATCGCAGCACTCTTGCGTCACAAGCGTAAAACGACTAGGCCATAGCGCGTGTAACAACCGGACCGGAGAGGAATTTCCATGGCCAAAGCAAAAATCGCCCTAATCGGCGCAGGTCAAATCGGTGGGACATTGGCCCACCTCGCAGCGATCAAAGAATTGGGAGATGTTGTTTTGTTCGACATCGCCGAAGGAACCCCACAAGGTAAGGCGCTGGATATCGCCGAATCTGGACCCGCAGAAGGGTTCGACGGATCGTTCAAAGGCACCAATGATTATGCCGACATCGCAGGTGCCGACGTTTGTATCGTAACAGCAGGTGTCGCCCGTAAACCCGGCATGAGCCGTGATGACCTGTTGGGTATCAACCTGAAAGTCATGAAATCTGTTGGCGAAGGCATTGCAGCCCACGCACCAAACGCATTTGTTATCTGCATCACAAACCCGCTAGACGCGATGGTTTGGGCTTTGCGCGAATTTTCTGGCTTGCCCCACAACAAAGTGGTCGGCATGGCGGGCGTTTTGGACAGCGCACGGTTCCGTCATTTCCTAGCAACGGAATTTAACGTATCTATGCGCGATGTAACTGCATTCGTTTTGGGCGGTCATGGCGACACAATGGTGCCATTGGCGCGCTATTCCACCGTTGCAGGTATCCCTTTGCCTGATTTGGTGGATATGGGCTGGACCACACAGGAAAAATTGGACGCGATTATCCAACGCACCCGTGATGGCGGCGCCGAAATCGTTGGCCTGTTGAAAACAGGGTCCGCATTTTATGCCCCTGCCACATCTGCCATCGAAATGGCCGAAGCATACCTGAAAGACCAGCGCCGCCTGCTGCCCTGCGCGGCATACTGTGATGGTGAGTTCGGATTGAAAGGCATGTATGTTGGCGTCCCAACAATTATTGGTGCAAACGGCATCGAAAAGATTGTCGACATCAAATTGGCCAAAGACGAACAAGCCATGTTCGACAAATCCGTCGACGCGGTCAAAGGTTTGGTCGAAGCCTGCAAAGGTATCGACAGCAGTCTAGCCTAAGCGCAGCAATCCTAAATTCGAAAATGCGGCATGGATCCCCACGCCGCATTTTTTGTTGCCCATTTATTATTCATCCAATTAATCCATTTTGTGATCACACATGAAAATCATGTGATCACAAAACACCAAAAACCTGCATATATTGATAACTGTGCTAAAAAAGCTGTTCTCGTCACCGTTGCCTAAGGAATATAGCGAAAGAATAGAAGCAACACGGGACTAGTTTCATGAACATCCATGAATATCAGGCGAAGGCACTTCTTCGCAGTTACGGCGCCCCTGTTTCAGACGGACGAATCGTTCTGAAAGCAGAGGATGCAAAAACCGCCGCCGGTGAACTGGACGGACCATTGTGGGTCGTCAAAGCACAAATTCACGCAGGCGGACGCGGCAAAGGTAAATTCAAAGAGGCCGATGCAGGCGACAAAGGCGGTGTCCGTCTAACCAAGTCCGTAGAAGAGGCCGCAACAGAGGCCAAGAAAATGTTGGGCCGCACATTGGTCACGCACCAAACTGGCCCTGCTGGCAAGCAAGTCAACCGTATTTATATCGAAGCGGGTTCAGGCATTGAACGCGAATTGTATCTGGCGCTGCTGGTGGATCGCGTAACCAGCCGTATTTCATTCGTCTGCTCAACCGAAGGTGGGATGGACATCGAAGAGGTGGCCGCAAGCACACCGGAAAAGATCCTGTCGTTCTCAGTCGATCCCGCAACCGGATACCAAGCGTATCATGGTCGCCGCATCGCGTTTTCATTGGGCTTGACCGGCAAGCAAGTCAAAGAATGCGTTGCCTTGATGGGCATGCTTTACAAAGCATTCGTCGAAAAAGACATGGAAATGCTGGAAATCAACCCTTTGATCGTTGCCGAAGGTGGCAGCCTGAAAGTGTTGGACGCCAAGGTTGGGTTTGACGGCAACGCCGTGTATCGCCATTCCGATATCGCCGAATTGCGCGACACAACCGAAGAAGACCCCAAAGAATTGGAAGCATCCAAATACGACCTGAACTATATCGCCCTAGACGGCGAAATTGGTTGTATGGTGAACGGTGCGGGTTTGGCGATGGCCACAATGGACATCATCAAGCTTTATGGGGCAGAGCCTGCCAACTTCCTTGACGTCGGCGGCGGTGCCACCAAGGAAAAAGTGACCGAAGCGTTCAAGATCATCACATCTGATCCAAACGTGAAAGGCATCTTGGTCAACATTTTCGGCGGCATCATGCGCTGTGATGTCATCGCCGAAGGCGTTGTTGCAGCCGTGAAAGAAGTGGGCCTACAGGTTCCGCTGGTCGTGCGTCTTGAGGGCACAAATGTCGAACAAGGCAAAGACATCATTAACAATTCTGGCCTAGACGTTATCGCAGCAGACAACCTGCGCGACGGTGCAGAAAAAATCGTGAAAGCGGTAAAGGGATAAAATCATGGCAGTCCTAGTAAACGAAAACACCAAAGTCATCTGCCAAGGTTTCACCGGATCCCAAGGCACATTCCATTCTGAACAGGCAATCGCTTATGGCACCAAAATGGTGGGCGGCGTGACACCTGGCAAGGGTGGCATGGAACATCTGGGCTTGCCCGTGTTCGATTCAGTCCACGAAGCAAAACACGTGACCGAGGCGAACGCCTCAGTTATCTATGTGCCTCCCCCCTTTGCGGCGGATTCAATCCTTGAGGCGATCGACGCCGAAATGGAATTGATCGTTTGTATCACCGAAGGCATTCCTGTTCTGGACATGATGAAGGTAAAACGCGCCTTGGAAAATTCCAAATCACGTTTGATCGGTCCAAACTGTCCTGGCATCATTACGCCAGACGCCTGTAAAATCGGTATTATGCCAGGTCATATTCACCGTCGCGGGTCGGTTGGTGTTGTGTCGCGTTCAGGCACATTGACATATGAGGCGGTCAAACAAACCTCGGACGTGGGTCTGGGCCAGTCCACATGTGTGGGCATTGGCGGCGACCCCATCAAAGGGACCGAACATATCGACGTGTTGGAATGGTTCCTAGCGGATGATGAGACTGAATCCATCATCATGATCGGCGAAATCGGCGGATCCGCCGAAGAAGAAGCCGCGCAGTTCCTGAAGGATGAAGCAAAACGTGGCCGCAGCAAGCCGACAGCGGGCTTTATCGCAGGCCGCACAGCCCCTCCTGGTCGTCGTATGGGCCACGCAGGTGCAATCGTTGCCGGCGGCAAAGGCGGTGCCGAGGACAAGATCGAAGCGATGAAATCAGCTGGCATCGTCGTCGCCGAAAGCCCCGCGGGCTTGGGCGAAGCGGTTCTGAAAGCGATCGGGTAATTTCATGAACGCGGGTGGTCGTCATTGTTGTAAGACAAGGACTGAATCTGGTTTATTTCAGGTGCTGCGCCCGCGTTTGTGGTCATACACGCTTGCAGTTATTGCAAGCGTGTCGCTTGGGGCTGTTGCGCCACAAACTTTGCATGCAGCCTCTTCAAGCATTGCAAGCGATGCAGTTAATGCGTGCAATAGCGCGAAATCGAATACGTCATCACCGATCGAACAACTGCAAGCGCAAGGATGGCAAGAAGTTCGCGCTTTTGCACCAGATGCCCGCAAAGCATTAATTGACGGCGCAATTGCGGTTTTGAGTGACGACGAGTCTAAGAAAATTGATTGGCAGGCAACGCAATCACAAATTACCGATCTTGTTGGGAAGTTTGAAAAATCCAGCAAGAATGGAAAAGCACATCGTTTATTCCAATATCAACACGGTTCGACAGCTGCGTTGTTTGTTGCAAATATCAAAAGCGAAAACGCGGTTGGTGTACGCTGTATTTACGGTGGGCCCTCTGACCCATCACTAGAAAAACTGGTGCAGTCGTTGTCATCTATGGACAGCAAAGTTGGCAGAAAACAGTCCAATGTCGGCGTCGACATTCATTTTTTAAATGCCACCGAAGATCAGACAAGCATCAGCACAAAAATTGCGCATTACACCAAGACTTTGATCCCGACCCTAAACCGTACCCCGAATGCCAAAGTCGGCATTTCCATCATCAAGCTTTCCCAAAAGTGAGCAAAACATGAACGACCATTCCCCGAACGATCAATTCCATGCCTCTAGCTTTATGCAAGGTCATAATGCTGAGTATCTGGAACAGCTTTATGCGCAATATGCAAAGGACCCCAATGCGGTTGACGATGCATGGCGTGCCTTTTTCCAATCTTTGGGCGATCCCAATGGTGATGTGACCCAAGAGGCCGCAGGTGCCAGCTGGTCGCGCGCGGATTGGCCACAGCAGCCAAATGACGATTGGACGGCCGCGCTGACCGGGGAATGGCCCATCGTACCAGATGAAGCCAAAAGCGCCGGCAAAAAGATAAAAGAGAAAGCCGCCGCCGCAGGTGTCGAGGTGTCGGACGAAGCTGTCAAGCGCGCCGTTTTGGACAGTATCCGCGCCTTGATGATTATCCGCGCCTATCGTATTCGTGGGCATCTGGTGGCCGACCTTGACCCATTGGGCATGCGCGATCAAACGCCACATCCTGAATTGGATCCGAAATCTTATGGTTTTACCGATGCGGATATGGATCGGCCCATTTTTATTGATAACGTATTGGGTCTGCAAATCGCATCTATGCGCCAGATCGTTGATATCGTGAAACGCACCTACTGCGGCACATTTGCCCTGCAATACATGCATATTTCCGATCCTGAACAATCCAGCTGGCTGAAAGAGCGGATCGAAGGCTATGGCAAAGAGATCACCTTTACCCGAGAAGGCCGCAAGGCAATTTTGAACAAATTGGTCGAAGCAGAGGGATTTGAAAAATTCCTGCATGTTAAATACATGGGCACCAAGCGGTTCGGATTGGATGGCGGCGAAAGCTTGATCCCCGCGCTAGAACAAATCATCAAACGCGGCGGCGCCTTGGGCGTGCGCGATATTGTGATTGGCATGCCCCACCGTGGCCGTTTGTCGGTTTTGGCAAATGTTATGGGCAAACCCTATCGTGCCATTTTCAACGAATTTCAGGGCGGGTCGTTCAAACCCGAGGATGTCGATGGTTCGGGCGATGTGAAATATCACCTAGGGGCGTCGTCGGACCGTGAATTTGACGGCAATACTGTGCACCTATCGCTGACGGCGAACCCATCCCACCTTGAGGCGGTCAACCCAGTTGTATTGGGCAAAGTGCGCGCAAAACAGGAACAAATGGGCGACACGGATCGCACCGCCGTTCTGCCATTGTTGCTGCATGGGGATGCTGCCTTTGCCGGACAGGGTGTTGTGGCCGAATGTTTTGGTCTGTCTGGTCTGGTAGGCCACAAAACGGGTGGAACCATGCACGTTGTGGTCAATAACCAAATTGGCTTTACCACTGCGCCGCATTTTTCACGTTCATCCCCCTATCCCACCGACATCGCACTGATGGTTGAGGCGCCGATTTTCCACGTCAATGGTGACGACCCCGAGGCAGTGGTACACGCTGCCAAGGTCGCCACAGAATTCCGCCAGAAATTCCACAAAGACGTCGTGATCGACATTTTCTGTTACCGCCGGTTTGGCCATAACGAAGGCGACGAGCCGATGTTTACCAACCCGATCATGTACAACAAAATCAAGCGTCAAAAAACCACGCTTGCGCTATACACAGAACGCTTGGTCAAAGATGGCCTGATCCCAGAAGGCGAAATTGAGGATATGAAAGCGGGCTTCCAAGCCTTCCTCAATGACGAATTCGAAGCAGGCAAAGATTATAAACCAAACAAAGCCGACTGGCTGGATGGTCGCTGGTCACATTTGAACCGTAACAAAGACGACTATCAGCGCGGTCAAACTGCAATTGCGCCAGAAACGTTGGAACAGGTGGGCAGTGCGCTGACAACTGCGCCCGATAATTTTCCAATGCACAAAACTGTAACGCGTTTGCTGGACACCAAAAAGCAAATGTTTGAAACAGGCCAAGGCTTTGACTGGGCCACCGCAGAGGCGCTTGCATTCGGATCGTTAATGACCGAAGGCTATCCCGTTCGTTTGTCAGGCCAGGATGCAACACGCGGCACATTCAGCCAACGCCATTCTGGTTTGATCAACCAAGAAACCGAAGAACGCTATTACCCTCTAAACCACATTCGCGACGGTCAGGCGAAATACGAAGTCATTGATTCAATGCTGTCTGAATATGCGGTGCTTGGGTTTGAATATGGCTATTCCCTGTCCGAACCAAATGCGCTGGTGATGTGGGAAGCCCAGTTTGGCGATTTCGCCAACGGTGCGCAGATCATGTTCGACCAATTCATCAGTTCAGGCGAAAGCAAATGGTTGCGGATGTCCGGTCTGGTCGTTCTGCTGCCCCACGGGTTCGAAGGCCAAGGCCCAGAACACAGTTCAGCCCGACTTGAACGGTTCTTGCAAATGTGTGGTCAGGATAACTGGATCGTGGCGAACTGTTCGACACCTGCCAACTATTTCCACATCCTGCGCCGTCAGTTGCACCGCAGCTATCGTAAACCGCTGATTATGATGACGCCAAAATCATTGCTGCGCCACAAATTGTGTATTTCTGATGCCTCTGATTTCACCGATGGATCTTCGTTCCACCGCGTGCTTTGGGATGATGCACAGAAAGGTCACTCAGACACCAAACTGGTTGCAGATGATAAAATCAAACGCGTTGTTATGTGTTCTGGCAAGGTCTATTATGACCTGCTCGAGGAACGCGATGCACGTGGCATTGATGACATTTATCTGCTGCGCTTTGAACAATTCTATCCTTTCCCTGCGATTTCCGCGGTCAAGGAATTGGAACGCTTCAAAGGTGCTGAAATGATTTGGTGCCAAGAAGAACCCAAAAACCAAGGGGCATGGTCGTTCATCGAACCAAACCTGGAATGGGTCCTAACCCATATCGACGCAAAACATAGTCGCCCCACATATGTAGGCCGCGCGACATCCGCATCGCCTGCCACCGGCCTTGCATCGCAACACAAAGCACAACAACAGGCGCTGGTAGACGAAGCGCTGACTATTAAAGGGAACTAACCAATGACAGAAGTACGTGTTCCAACCTTGGGTGAATCTGTAACCGAGGCCACCGTTGCTACATGGTTCAAAAAACCGGGCGATGCTGTCGCAGTGGACGAAATGTTATGCGAGCTAGAAACAGACAAAGTCACCGTCGAAGTGCCCAGCCCCGTTGCCGGCACCATCGGTGATATCGTCGCAGCCGAAGGCACGACAGTTGGTGTCAATGCCCTGCTGGCAAATATCACAGCGGGTGGTGCAGCCGCCGCACCCACGCCAGCCCCTGCCCCCGCAGCAGCATCCAGCACCGATGCTGTCGACGTCATGGTCCCAACATTGGGCGAATCCGTATCCGAAGCGACCGTTGCGACTTGGTTCAAACAGGTCGGTGATACAGTCGCCCAGGATGAAATGCTCTGCGAGCTGGAAACCGACAAAGTATCCGTCGAAGTGCCCGCACCCGCCGCAGGCGTCTTGACAGAAATTCTAGCAGCCGAGGGCGCGACAGTCGCAGCCGGCGGCAAACTGGCAATTTTGGGTGGTGCGTCCGCATCTGCGGCCACCGCACCGGCCCCAACTCCAGCCGTCGCGGCACCGACTGCCGGTGCGACTGGCGTTCAAGATGCCCCATCCGCCAAAAAGGCCATGGCCGAGGCAGGCATCAGCCGCGATGCCGTCACCGCAACCGGACGCGATGGTCGTGTTATGAAAGATGACGTCGCGCGCGCTGTTGCCGCAGCCGCCGCATCCCCAGCACCGGCACCCGCAGCCGCGGCGCCACGCGCCCCCGTTGCCGCCGATGATGCCGCACGCGAAGAACGCGTAAAAATGACACGTCTGCGCCAAACCATCGCAAAACGTCTCAAAGACAGCCAAAACACCGCTGCCATGCTGACGACCTATAACGAAGTCGACATGTCCGCCGTTATGGCCCTGCGCAACGAATACAAAGACGCGTTTGAAAAAAAACACGGCGCTCGCATGGGCTTTATGTCCTTCTTTACCAAAGCATGCTGTCATGCTCTGAAAGAAGTGCCAGAGGTCAACGCAGAAATCGACGGCACTGACATCGTGTACAAAAACTATGTCCACATGGGCGTCGCCGCAGGCACGCCCACCGGTCTGGTTGTTCCTGTCATCCGTGATGCCGACCAAATGTCCTTTGCTGACATTGAAAAGGCAATCGCCGAAAAAGGCCGCCGTGCCCGTGATGGCAAATTGTCTATGGCCGAAATGCAAGGCGGCACATTCACCATTTCAAACGGTGGTGTCTATGGCTCGCTGATGTCATCGCCCATCTTGAACCCACCACAATCTGGCATCTTGGGCATGCACAAAATCCAAGACCGCCCTGTGGTCGTCAACGGTGAAATCGTGATCCGTCCGATGATGTATCTGGCCCTGTCCTACGACCACCGCATCGTCGACGGTAAAGGCGCGGTAACATTCCTCGTCCGCGTCAAAGAAGCCCTCGAAGATCCGCGTCGCTTGCTCCTAGACCTTTAACACGCCCGCGGCATGGCCCAAATCATTGGGCCGTGCCTTGGCAAACAGGTGCCCCATGTCGCCAGAACTAACAGCGCTTGCGCTTGCTACCCTTCTACAAATCGCTCAGATCGCGCTTTTTGCGGTTTTGGGCAATCGTGAACTGGGCGTCAAATACGCACTTAGCGCACGCGACCAGGGACGCGTGCTTTCTGGCTATGCCGCCCGCGCACAACGCGCAATGAACAACCATTTTGAAAGCCTATCCCTTTTCGCGATTGCAGCGATCATCTGCCATCTCAGCCAAGCATCATCACATATAACCGCTCTCGCAGGCTGGGCCTATCTTGGCAGTCGCATTCTCTACGTTCCCGCCTATATCTTTGCTCTAACCCCATGGCGCACCATATTTTGGGTCATTGGCCTCGGGGCAATTTGCACACTGCTAGGCGCCGCACTCTTATGACATTTTTTGTCTCCAAATATCCCGGGGGAATTGGCCGCAGGCCAAGGGGGCAGCGCCCCCACCCCGCCCACAAGAAAGGATCACCCCATGTCTCAATATGATGTCATCGTAATCGGCGGCGGCCCCGGCGGCTATGTCGCGGCCATTCGCTGCGCACAACTCGGTCTCAAAACCGCCTGCGTCGAAGGGCGCGATGCTCTGGGCGGCACATGCCTCAACGTTGGCTGCATTCCATCCAAAGCGCTTCTACATGCCTCGCATCAACTGCACGAGGCAGAACATAATTTCGAAAAAATGGGCCTCATCGGCAAACCACCATCCGTCGATTGGGACAAAATGCAGGCCTATAAAAACGATGTGATCGATGGCAACACCAAGGGCATCGAATTTTTGTTTAAGAAAAACAAAATCGACTGGCTCAAAGGCTGGGGGTCCATTCCCGCCGCAGGTCAGGTCACTGTTGGTGATACGACATATGACACCAAAAATATCATCATCGCCTCTGGCTCTGTGCCCTCTGCCTTGCCCGGGATTGAAATTGATGAAAAAATTGTTGTGACATCAACAGGTGCGCTTAGCCTGCCCAAAACACCTAAGAAAATGGTTGTGATTGGCGCTGGCGTCATTGGTTTGGAACTGGGATCTGTCTATGCCCGTCTTGGGGCCGAGGTCACAGTGGTTGAATACCTAGATGTGATCACCCCCGGCATGGACGGTGAGGTTCAAAAAACATTTCAGCGCATTTTGAAAAAACAGGGCATGAACTTTGTCATGGGCGCGGCGGTTCAGAAAGTGGACAAAACAAAAACCAAGGCCAAGGTCACCTATGCCCTGCGCAAGGACGACAGTGAACACACAATCGACGCAGATGTGGTTTTGGTGGCAACTGGGCGCAAACCCTATACCGATGGTCTGGGCTTGGATGCGCTGGGTGTCACCATGACCGAACGCGGACAAATTGCAACCAACGCACAGTGGCAAACCAATATCCCAGGTATCTATGCCATCGGTGACGCCATTGCAGGCCCCATGCTAGCGCACAAAGCCGAAGACGAAGGCATGGCCGCTGCCGAAGTGATCGCGGGCAAACATGGCCATGTGAATTATGACGTGATCCCCGGTGTGATTTACACAAACCCCGAGGTCGCAAATGTCGGCAAAACCGAAGAGGCACTAAAGGCCGAAGGCCGCGCCTATAAGGTGGGTAAATTCAACTTTATGGGCAACGGACGTGCCAAGGCGAATTTTGCTGCAGACGGGTTTGTCAAATTGCTGGCGGATGCCGAAACCGATCGGATTTTGGGCGCGCATATCATTGGCCCAGCGGCGGGTGATTTGATCCATGAAATCTGTGTGGCCATGGAATTTGGCGCATCAGCCGAAGATTTGGCACTGACCTGCCACGCCCACCCCACCTATTCCGAAGCGGTCCGCGAAGCGGCACTGGCCTGCGGCGACGGTGCCATTCACGCCTAAAGCCCCATAAATGGACACAAACACAGGGCCACGCGTTTGCGTGGCCCTTGTTGTTTTACAGCTTTGAATGCGTTCCGTCGCACAAGGGTGCTTTGGCGCTGTGTTTACATCCACAGAAAAAGACCTTGCCCGTTTTTTCTGCCGTATATTTCACGGGGCTAAATTCGGTGCCTTTGTGGCTGCCATCACAATAGGGTTGTTTTGTGCTTTTGCCACAGGCGCACCAGAAATATGTTTTGCCCTCTTCCACTTCTGTTGGCAGGGGTGACTTTTGAAAAATATCCGGATTTGTCATATTCGTTCCTCTCAGTCTGTTCAGTGAAGTTAGGGCGCGACAGGCAATAAAAAACCCCGCTTAAGCGGGGTTTTTTATTTAGCTTGGTTCCGGCGCCAAATCACCTTCTGATGTTTTGGGCTTGGCCTTGGCTTTGGGAATTGCCGTGACCGATGCGCTACCGTCATCCTCGGGGTCATCGCCGCCATGTGGTGGCAACCCCTGCATCACGCGCTTGATTTCCTCGCCCGTCAGCGTTTCATATTCCAGCAACCCTTGGGCCAAACGTTCCCACTCATCTTTTTTCTCGGTCAAGATTTCATAGGCACGATCATAGCCGCGCTGGATAAAGCCTTTGACCTCTTCTTCGATCATGACTTTCGTATCTGCGGACACTGAAAAACCGCCAGTGTTGCCTTGGTATCCTTCGTGTGCTTCGGTGTAGTCGATGTTGCCAACTCGGTCGGACATACCCCAACGTAACACCATCGCACGCGCCAGACCGGATGCCTGCTGGATATCGCCGGCAGGGCCGTTTGACACGTTGTCCGCACCATATTTGATAATCTCAGCCGCTTTGCCCGCCATGGTCATGGCCAGCTTCTCTTCGCATTCGGATTTGTGCCAATTCAGACGATCGATTTCAGGCAAAGACACAACCATCCCCAAGGCACCGCCGCGCGGAATGATCGTCGCCTTATAGACAGGATCACACTGTGGCAGGGTCAAACCGACCACTGCGTGGCCTGCTTCGTGATAGGCAGTTTTTTCTTTCTGATCTTGGGTCAAAACCATGGACCTGCGCTCTGCGCCCATCATGACTTTGTCCTTGGCGTTTTCAAAATCTGACATGGTCACAACTGATCGACCAATGCGCGCCGCCATCAGGGCCGCTTCGTTTACCAAATTGGCCAGATCAGCACCCGAAAACCCAGGTGTCCCGCGGGCAATCAAGCGCAAATCCACGTCTGGGCCCAATGGCGTTTTACGCGCATGCACGTTCAAGATTTTTTCGCGGCCCTTTATATCTGGATTTGGCACCGTCACCTGACGGTCAAAACGACCAGGGCGCAGCAGTGCTGGGTCCAAAACATCACGGCGGTTTGTGGCGGCCACGATGATCACGCCTTCGTTCGCCTCAAACCCGTCCATTTCAACCAGCAACTGGTTCAATGTCTGTTCGCGTTCGTCATTACCACCGCCGTAACCGGCGCCACGATGGCGACCCACGGCGTCGATTTCGTCGATAAACACGATACAGGGTGCATTTTTCTTGGCCTGTTCGAACATGTCGCGTACACGGCTTGCCCCGACGCCTACGAACATTTCAACAAAGTCTGACCCCGAGATGGTGAAAAACGGAACGCCAGCCTCGCCCGCGATGGCACGGGCCAACAGGGTTTTACCGGTACCTGGAGGGCCCACCAACAGCGCACCTTTGGGGATTGTTCCGCCCAAGCGGCTGTATTTTTGTGGGTTGCGCAGGAATTCAACGATTTCTTCCAGCTCTTCTTTGGCCTCGTCAATGCCGGCCACATCGTCAAATGTCACACGGCCTTGCTTTTCGGTTAGCAATTTCGCCTTGGATTTGCCAAAGCCCATTGCACCCCCTTTGCCGCCGCCCTGCATCCGGTTCATGAAATAAATCCAAACCCCGATCAGCAGCAGGAATGGGAACAAAGTCATAAAGAACGACTGCAGCCCAGATTGTTCCTGTGCCTCGGCACGGATGGCCACGTTATTGTCGATCAACAGGTCTGTTAGATTGCTGTCAGCTGGACGGATCGTGATGTATTCACGTTTATCCCCACCAACAAAACGAACACGTTCGCCATCTAATGTTACGGCGCTTACATCGCCCTGTTCAACCGAAGCGACAAATTCGGAATAGCTAATTTCGCGACTTTGTAGTGTGTTGCTGCCGTTGCTGAATACGTTGAACAAAACAACGACCAGTAAAAACAGAACGACCCAAAATGCGATGTTACGATTATTGCCCAAGGCGCGTCTCCTACATTACTTAAGTTCCGTGTTACCACAGAAGCGTTGGTTCATAAATAGACATTGGGCGCCAAGGTTCAATGGCCTAACAAGTAATCTGCGAACTTTGGCCGCAAATTCGTTAAATATTTTTCATCTGCCGCAACCAAAGTTGGTGCGGCCCGTAAAATTTCACCTGCAAACAGGGCTGGTTGCACCTGTAATCGGCGGCTGGGATGGCGTTTTTTGATGTCTTTGGGCAGCTGTGCGATGCCCTGCGCGCCCAAGGGTGCAATTGCCCAACCGGCCTGATCTGGGCCCACATAGGACCACAGGCCATCCCAACATGCGCCTGATACAGCTGGGACGAATGTATCTGACAGGGCGTTTAATTCGCGATCAATCCAAACACAGGCTTGGCGGGGCGATAACACACACCCCATCAAGGTTTGTGCCCGCCCCTGCCCAACCGCCTGCCAGACCTGTTCCAGACTGGATAATCTGGGGCGATAGGGGGAACCACTGGTCCACATCAAGGCGGCGGCCAGCAATCGCAAACGAATTTCAGCGGGCGCCTTGGCCAGCCCTGCCAGCGACAACCGCAGCCCAAGCGCATCTTGGGCCACGATATCGTGGGCGGCACTCTGTGTGGCCACAGCCAATGCGGCGCGCGCGCGCTGCATACTATGTGCTAAGGTGGCCAATGTTGCGGGATCTATGCCCAACTGCGCCAATTGTGGCAGGGCCTGACGCATGCGGATGCGATCGTAGTCGGGGTTATCATTGCTGGGATCATCGCACCATGTTTGCCCCCGCGCTGTCAGATATCGGCGCAAATCAGCCCGCGATACATCCAACAACGGACGTAGCAATTCCAATCCATGTGGCAATCTACGGCGTGGGGACATAGCCGCCAACCCATCAACACCAGAGCCGCGTTTTATGCGCAACAAAACAGTTTCGGCCTGATCATCTAGCGTATGGCCCAGCAAAACCTGTGTGACCCCATCTGGGCAGGCCGACTGGATCAATCGATACCGTGCCGCGCGTGCCGCAGCTTGGGTGTTGCCCTGCCCCTGCCAATCCTGCCAGGCCACCGTCTGGTGCGCCAGATCCATGGTGTTACACAAATCATGGACCCATGCCGCTTCTTGTGCGCTGTCGGGACGTAATTGGTGATCAATTGTGACAACCTGCAAACAAACGCCATGGCGCATGGCCCAATCATGGGCCAACAGCAACAGCGCAACGCTATCTGACCCGCCCGATACCGCCACCATCACTGTGGCAGGTTGCGGGCGCAGCGCCAGCCGATCCATACCCGCGTCAAACTGGCGTTGAATATCAATCGTTACTGACACGCAAGTTCGGACATAATTTGCGCAGATTGTGCCGCAAATTCAGACTGAGGGAACCGAATTCCCACCTGCCCTAAGGTTTGACACCCTGCATCATTTTGACCAAGTTTCGTCAGCGACATACCCAACAGCGTCAACATTTCCGGTGCCGCATCGGAGGTGCCGTAATTTGTGAACCCTTCTAGATAGGCGCGCGCGCTGGCACGGTGATCTTGCAATTCATCAAACGATTTACCGCGGATCAACAGAGCTTGTGCCGCAAGGGGGCTGTTGGGATAGGTTTGCGAAAACCGCGCCAACATATCAGCGGCCTCTTGGTAGCGGCCTTGGTCATAGGCGCGCGTGGCTGCATCAAAATCAGCACGTTCCCCGACTGCTAATTCGGCAGCAGGTTGCGTAGGCTGCGGCGCGGGCAAGGCAATATCGCCCCCCAATGTGGTTGTTTCACCCAATTGGGATATATCACCGCCCTCTAGTTCAACCAAGCGAAATTCCAGATCAGCAATGCGGCGCGTGCCGTCTGCGACGATTTGTTCAATCCGCAGTTCCAGCGTTTCCGTGGCCCCTGTCAGGCGCTGCAGTTGTGTTTCCAACGCACTGACACGATCCAAAACCGACCCAGCCGCACCCGTACCACTGGGCGAGCCCGTGGTTGACAGTTCCTGTTTTAGACGCTGGATTTCCACATATAAAACATTCAAATCCTGTCGGATATCCGCCAGTGATTGCGCCCGATCTTGGGCCAGCGCCATGCTTGGCCCAATCAGGGTCATCAAAACCATTGCCAATACGCGCATGGCACTCTCCTACAATCAGTTAGAAGTTTGCGTTATTGATCACACTAACCGCGCGGCGGTTCATGGCATAACAGCTTTCGGCGCTGCACAATTCTGCGGGACGCTCTTTGCCATAGCTGACGGTTTGGATACGATCAGCAGACACGCCCATCGACACCAAATATTCGCGTGCGGCATTGGCACGGCGTGCGCCAAGGGCCAAGTTATATTCGCGCGTACCCTGTTCGTCTGCGTGCCCCTCAATCGTGACGTTATATGCAGGGTTTTGTGCCAGCCAATCGGCTTGGGCCGCCAAAACCACACGAGCAGAGTCATCGATCGCAGATTGATCAACTGTGAAATACACACGATCACCGACCGTTTGCTGGAAATAGGCGGGCGATGCGGGATCGCTGGCGCTGCCTTGGGCATAACCATTTGCGCCATCGGCGCCATCAGACGCCCAGCGGCCTGCGTTGTTGTTGGAACAGGCTGATACGACGACCAGCGCTAGAACGAAAGATGCTCGGACAAAGTTCATATTGGTGCCTCATATATTTTTGTTAGATTGTATCACGTTTCATATCACTTGCAAATGCCCGTGCTAGCCCCCCAAGGGCGACCATGCGGGATCAGACCCACCAGCCGGGGTTGGTACAGGTTTCAAATTACGCCCCGACACATCGACCGAATACAGGTTCGTCGTGCCCGAAGCCCCTTGGGTTTCGCGTGAAAACATGATCACGCGGCCGTTGGGGGACCATGTGGGTCCTTCGTCCAGAAAGGATGCGGTTAACAGACGTTCTTGGCTGCCGTCTGTGCGCATGACACCGATATGGAACCGCCCCTTGCTTTGTTTGGTAAATGCAATCATGTCACCCCGCGGCGACCATACGGGGGTGCCATAGCGGCCCGATTGTGAACTGATCCGTTTCGCCGTGCCACCGCTTACCGGCATGATATACAGCTGCTGCGTACCTGAACGGTCGCTTTCAAAAACGATCTGACGGCCGTCTGGGGAAAAACTGGGCGCGGTTTCAATGGATGCGTCATTCGTCAAACGCACGCTTTGCCCCGTGCTAAGGTTCATCGAATAAATATCGGTGTTACCGCCCTGTTCCAGTGAATACACGATTGTATTGCCATCGGGGGAAAACCGTGGCGCGAAACTCATGGTGCCGGGGGTGTTTTGCAACACGCGGCGGTTTGTTGTGCCCACATCCATCAGATAGATCCGTGGGAACCCTGTTTCATAACTGGTATACAGAATTCGATCGCCCGTGGGTGAAAACCGTGGGGCCAAAACCAAATCCTTGGCATCGGTCAGATAGGTGACATTTGCGCCATCATAATCCATGATTGCCAAACGCTTGCGGCGCTGACCCTTGGATCCGGTTTCTGCGACAAAAACAACGCGGCTGTCGAAATAGCCGCCTTCGCCGGTGATGCGACTATAGACAGCATCAGCCACCTTGTGCCCCATACGCCGCCAACCTTGGACGCTGCCGGACAGTTTCAAACCTGTTCCCATTTCTTGGTTCGCAAATACGTCATAGACGCGGAATTTAACGGTAACGGTTTGACCTGAGACCGACACAGCGCCTGAAATCAAGGCCTGGGCATTGATCGCTTTCCAATCTGAATACTGAATGGGCGACGAAAAGGACGTGATCGTACTGATAAACGCGCTGTCTGGAATGCGGCGAAACAGGCCTGATCCAATCAAATCCTGCGCCACGACATTTGCGATGTCTTGGGCCAATTGTTCCGATCCTGGCGTTTCCGCAACAAAGGTCGGGGCCGCAAAGGGCATGGGTTCAATGACGCCATCGGTAATTTCAATTCGCAACGGTGCAGCAGATGCAAGCGGTGCAAACAACAAGGCAATCAGAACAAAGAGTGTGCGGAACATGAGCGTGTCCTCAGTTATTGGGGTTAAATGTTATTTCTATTTCGCGCCATTGGTCGTATTTGTCAGCTGGCAAACTATACCCAGATTTTTGGCATAAATAAATCGCGCGGCGGGCAGCTTGGAAAGCGATTTGTGTATCAGATTCACTGCCGCCTTGGGATGCGACCAGTTTGGGTTCACTATCAACCTTGCCGTTGCGATCCAGTGTCATGGCCACTGTGACTGTCACACGGGCCCACAGGCTGCCATCATCCAAATTCCAACACTGCTGAACCGAGGCACGGAAAGCTTCGCGTTCGCTAAAGCTTAGCGGTGGGCCGGATGGCGTGTCCGACTGCGTATCTGCCAAAGCAGCGGCCAGCGCATCATTCACAGATTGCTGATCGACGGGTGGTTTTGCGTCCTGCTCAGGTGCAGGTTCTGGCGTGGGTTGTGGTGCTGGATCAGGGTCACTGACTTGGGCCAACTGTGCTGGCCGCTTTCGGGGTCGCAGCGACGTTGATGGCGCGCCTGACGGTTTTGGCGTGGCTTCGGTCACAATTTCTGTCACCGCCTCTTGGGGGGCGGCGGCCTCTTGCTGATCTTGGGGGGTATCAGCGGCGGTGTCGCCGGTCAGGCTGACACTGTCTTGGGCGGTATCTGCCTCGGCCACATCAGGGGGCGGGGGCGCGACGGGTTCGGGCGCTACGCGATCAATCGGCTTGGGCGCAGGCGGCGCATCACGTTGTGGGGCATTGGGCAATGGGTCCGCAGGCGGTTGGGGCCGCGGCTGCGGCTTCACAACGGGCGCTGCATCTGGATCGGGGGCCGCAGGGGGCACCTGTTCAGGTTCCGGATCATTGGGCACGGTCAAGGGTGTCACGGTATCAGAAATTTCAGGCGCAGATGCCGTGGCCGACAGCGCCAAAAATTCCTGTTCCGAAATCACGGCCACATCGGTTACCTCAAAGGGGATGGGTTCAGGGCGAAATGCCCCACCAAACAGCACCCACAGGATAAATCCCGCATGTGCAGCCCCCGAGATATAATGGCCGATATGCATCTGCATCGCCTGTTAATTCTGTTGCGCCATAGTTGGCCCGCCAACATCTGTCACCAAACCGATATTGGAAAACCCTGCCGCGTTTAGCGCGCCCATCACTTGGACCACGGTTTCATAGGAATTGGCCCCATCTGCACGCAAGAAAATGCGATCATTGCTGCGTTCGGCTGCGATGGCGCGCAGTTTGGCAATCAATTCATCGCGTGGGGTGGCTGTGTTCTGGATCGACAATGACCCGTCCGCGGCCAGCGTAACGGTCAACGGTTCCTCTTGGTCCGTGGGCAGGGCATTGGCGGCGGTTTTGGGCAATTCAACAGGCACACCAACGGTCAACATCGGGGCCGCCACCATGAAAATGATCAACAACACCAACATCACATCCACAAACGGCGTGACGTTGATTTCAGCCATGGGCTGCGACCGGCGTTTGCGGCCGCGCCCCTTGTCTGATTTAACCACACCCGCGCCCATATCAGCTGTCCAACTGACGGCTAAGGATTGTGGAAAATTCGTCTGAGAATGCTTCGTATCCGGCAAGCAATCGATCACTGTCGCCGCTAAGTTTATTATAAAAAACAACGGCCGGAATAGCTGCGATCAAGCCCAATCCTGTGGCCAACAATGCCTCGGCAATGCCCGGGGCCACGACGGCAAGGTTTGTGTTTTGCTGTGCCGCAATTTCAATAAAGGCGTGCATGATGCCCCAAACGGTCCCGAACAGCCCGATAAAGGGGGCTGTGGACCCGATGGTGGCCAAGACGGTCAAACCCTTTTGCAATTCATCAGCTGCACGGGTCACAGCCACATCCATAGATCGTTCGATCCGTGATTGCGCACCTGCGATCAAACGGCCCTGATCATTGTGCGACCGCTGCCATTCGACCATACCCGCGGCAAAAACGCGTGCGGTCTGGCCTGCTGGTTCTGGACCCATTGCATCAAACAGTTCATCCAGCGGTTCGCCAGACCAAAACTGACGATCAAAGGCTTTCGCCTCGTCGCGGGCGCGGCGATATAACAGGGTTCGCTGAACGATAATGGACCACGACCAAAATGAAGCCGCAATCAACATCACCATAACCAGTTTTACTGTAAAAGTTGCGCGCGCAAATAGCGCCCAAAACGAAAAATCCATTTCATTGGCTAACGCCAAAGCTTCTGTTTCCATAATCACTGCTCATTTTTTCTATGCCGGTATGTTCCGACTTTGACAGCAATATAGCGAATACAGATCATAAAACCAAGGTAATTAAGGCCCAATCACAAAGATGTATCGAAATCGGCAATCTTGCGCCGAAACTCGGCAGGCAGCCGTGTGGGCCGACCTTGGGCATCCAGTGCAACCAATGTAACCTGCGCTGCGAATAACACCGCATCATCGCGTAAAACCATTTGATCCAAAACAATCCGCGCGGCAGATACGGTGGAAATCGTAGTTGAAACATCCAATTGATCATCAAACTTGGCTGGTTGCAGGTAATCAGCTTCAACCCGGCGAACGGCGAAAACCACGCCTGCGTCCCGTTTCATGGCCACTTGGTCTATACCCATTTCGCGGACCCATTCACTGCGCCCGCGTTCGATGAATTTCAAATAATTGGCGTAATACACGATACCGGCCAAATCCGTATCTTCGTAGTAGACGCGAACAGGAAAGATATGCCGCGCCATCATTGAACCCTGTCATCTTGGCGCAATTGGCCAACCCGCGCGAATAATCGCAGCGCATGGGATGGATCACGCGCCATGCCGGGCAACACGGGATCATATGCCGCGCGGATAATTTCCGCGATATCAGGGCGCAAAATCACGTGCCCCTGAGGCGTTTTTGCCAAAGCAGAGCGATCGGTAAATGCCTGATCAGACCACAATAAGAAAGATTGAACCACTTGGGATAAACACAATGTGTCTGCCGGAACGCGCCCCATATCATCGTCCATACGCACAAACACAAAACAGGCCTTGATCCCGCCATCATCGTCAAACCGGAAAAACCGGTATTGATTGGCGTCGGCCGCCGTCAACCGATCCACCAAAGGGGCCAAATCAGGCACCAGTTTATCCAGATCCGGCACCGCAATCAGTTCCGCCCATTCGCGGAAAAAGAAAAACATCAGGTTTGATCCCAATTCTGGGTCCGTTTCAGCGACCTGATGGCCGACCATGGTACAAATCGCCTCAATCGCGCCCTTTAGGATCGACAGTGTGTCATCCTGAATGCCAAAGGCAATCGGTGCAATGGGCCTGCCCCAACGGGCAAACAGATAGGTGCCATCGGATCGGGTAAAACAGCGTTCTACCATCTGCGGCGTTAAGTTAGCGATCTGGTCGGGCTGTGACATAAACGGGTCATCCTTGTCAGGTCTGCGACACCGGATTTGTGATTAGCTGAACAAATCCGATTGGTTTTTCGGTCGGGGCCGGCCCATATGATCCCATGCGCGTTGGGCCAGCATACGTCCACGCGGTGTACGCTGAATCAACCCCTGCTGCAAGAGATAGGGCTCAATCACCTCTTCTACTGCATCGCGGCTTTCGGAAAGGGCGGCGGAAATTGTTTCCACACCCACAGGGCCACCTGCATAATGATCGGCAATCATAGTCAGATACCGGCGGTCCGCCCCATCCAGCCCCAAATCATCCACACCCAGCCGCGTCAGCGCATGATCGGCCAGTTCACGGGTGATGGTGCCATCCCCCTCGACCACGGCGAAATCGACAACACGGCGCAACAGGCGCCCCGCAATCCGCGGGGTTCCACGGGCACGACGGGCAATTTCGCGTGCGCCCGCTTCGTCTGCGGGGGCACCCAATTTGCGCGCATTGCTGGATACGATTTGATACAGCTCATCCTCGGTATAAAACTGTAACTTGGTGGGGATGCCGAACCGATCGCGCAGTGGCGTTGTCAGCAATCCCAACCGCGTTGTTGCCCCCACCAGCGTAAAGGGCTGTAATTCAATGCGCACGGTGCGTGCGGCGGGGCCTTCACCGATCACCAGATCCA
>Ga0181554_1000433_pt1 | contig 41934 bp, 40 predicted proteins | sample 011ome_16_FD_145602 | JGI IMG/M metagenome (GOLD analysis project Ga0181554, IMG submission 145602) | Coastal salt marsh microbial communities from the Groves Creek Marsh, Skidaway Island, Georgia - 011503CT metaG (spades assembly) | ecosystem: Environmental > Aquatic > Marine > Intertidal zone... | reverse complement strand
TAGCTTGATTCCGAAGCCCGCTAGAATCTTACTGATAACCGATGGTCTGCCCGGCAAAGTTGACGGTCGTGGAAAATTAAAAGGCTGTCCCAGGGAGCAACAAAAAGTTTCAACGCTGACTAGCGATTGCAGGGTTTCAGTGGCGATGAAGTCCGTAGAAGCTATGGCGGAAGGTTTGTCTGAAGTGCCTGTCGATGTGGTTCTATTGCCGTTAGATGGCGATAGTGAAGCGATAAGATTCTACTCGATAGTTTCTGGTGTAACAGCTGGAAAATTACTCACGCCAGCTGTTGATTGGTTATTGAAGTGAAGAAGAAGTTCACTACCCCTGTTTCAATTGTCGCGTTCTTAGATGTCATCGCCTGTGGGTTTGGCGCGATTGTCCTGCTAGTACTGATTCTTCCAGTCGGCGAGTACGAAGCAAAAGGCGACAGTGAGGTTTATCAAAAAATTGGCGAGATGAGAAATCAAGTCAAAAGTTTAAACTCTGGTAATAGCTTGTTGGAATTAGATTTCGTATCGATGCGAGCCGCGCTCAGCGTACTCGTCACGAGTCAAGATAGTGCTAGTCGTAAAGAGGGTGCCGCTGATACGTCCATAGCAGTGTTAAAAAAAGAGTTGCTATTGGTCAGTGCGGCGGCAGATTCCCTTGAGCTCGAGTTAAAACAAAAATTACTCGATACAGGCGTTGAAAACGAGGGCCCGCCGAGTCGAAGCTACGGGATACCGGTTGATTCGGATTATCTGGTTTTCGTGATCGATACTTCCGGCAGTATGAAAAAAATATGGCCACGAGTAATGAGTAAAGTCTTGGAGATACTGCGGAACTATCCCCGGCTAAAGGGTTTTCAGATCCTCAGCGATCAGGGTGAGTTTTTGTATGCCGGCAAACAGAATTGGTTGCCGGCGGATAAGCGTAGCTTTGATGCAGTGCAAGCCAAGCTTTCAAACTGGAATGCGTACTCCAATAGTAGCCCTGTTGAAGGGATTAGAGTGGCTATTGATAGGCTCTATAGGCCTGGACTGAAAATAGGCTTGTTCGTTGCAGGCGATGACTACACGGGTAACGATTTCGACTCATTTTTGGCAGAAATTGAGTCGATACGACAGAAAGCAGGAGCGTCAGCACAGTTGAGAATTCATGCTTTGGGCTTTTTCAATGAAGCATTCTCGCAGTACCCAGAGAGATTCAGCCGGCTCATGCAAATACTGACCTTTGATCACGGAGGAGCGTTTCTTTATATCGGCAATCAAACGCCTCAACAGTTGACGATTTCACGGGGACGGCCGACGCCGGCAAGTGATTAAGCGAAAGTAAAATCTGAATGGTGGGGGCAGCTTTGCCTAAAGGCCTGTAGCGCGCTGATTTCATTGAAGGCGAGTAGTGTGTAATGTGGCGAGGGATCGACTCTCAGTGAGTTTCATTCCAGGGTTAGCATCCTGATGAAGATGGGATTTCTATTGACGCTTAGGGTTCACGCAAAACAGATTGTGGCCGAGAACCAAGCCTCTAACGCCTAACCAAAACCGAACTATTATTGACCGGATATTGTGGTGCGATTACTTTAGTGTTTCAAAATTTATCTGGATAGTGTTATGAAGAAAATTCTTTCGTCCTTGCTGCTAATCGTCGGGCTACAGGCTACATCGGCTTATAGTCAAGAGGCCACAGTCCCTGCCTTCGCTACGATATTTCAATTTTCCACGGCGGAGCAAGCTAGTGTCGTGGCTGCGATGTCTGCTTTTGCCCAGTCTGAATGTCGAAAATCGATGCCTACTGCTATCCGTGTAATGGCAGAAAATTGGAATGGAACTGAAGCTCCTACCCACTCTGTTATTTTCAATTTCACCGACGCAAAATCGATAACCGAGACCTTCGGCAAGATGCAGCAGTGCAGAGCCGCTGGGAATCTCATGGCTGTACTGAAGGAGCATACGCAACCGGTATCACAGCTACTACTGCGTACCTTGCACACCGGCGGTGATTACACGAAAGATACGACTTACGTTGTTTGGCAAACCAACGTTACTGATGAGGCGACTTACGTTGCAGCGTATAAAAAATTGATGGAAGCTCAGGAAAAAGCCGGTCTAGTTAAAGGCGCTTATGGTCTATGGCGAATTCAAGGTGGTGCCGATAGCAATGTTACACACATGGCTTTTTCGGGGGCCAAAGATCTAGAAACACTTTTGGAAAACGGAACTCCATCTAAAGCGTTTGCTGAATTCCAGAAGAAAGTTGGCGGAATTAGAACGGTCTACCGCACTAATGTTAACTCCGTGGTTGCGGATCTTTAAAGCGACTACGGTAGGGCGTTAGAGAATAAGATTGTTAGTTTTGGTCGCGCCACTGATGCTGCTAGCGCTTTCGCAATCAGTGGCTGCCGAGGGTCATACCTTCATCGAATTACCTGCCGATACCCACAGGGTTAAAGGCAAGGTGGGTTGTGCAATTCGGTTCTCGATATTGCATCTGGTGAATGCGAGATGAGGTTTTTCCCGATGTAGATTGAGCGAGGCGACTTAGATCATCTAAGTCGCCTTGTCAGCGGATCCACCCATCACACTCTAATAGGCTTGGGGTCGAATAGAGGTTCGCAAAATGCGTACAGTAGATTATTGGCTATTCAGACCTTGGCCGTCCCCTACCAAACACGGTCCAACACAATTAGGGTAATAAAAACGTCAATCGAGATGCTTTTTCAAACCGAATGAGTGTGGGTCAGATTCACTATCGTCTGCGGCAAATCGACTGATCATTGACCACTCGATTTGCCATAACATGGCTTTAAACACCACCGAAGCTTTAAACGACACCGAACGCGATCATTGCATCGGCAACCTTGACGAAACCGGCGATATTGGCGCCCTTTACGTAATCGACTGTGCCATCTGGCTTTTGGCCATACTCAAGACAACTATCATGGATGCCTTTCATAATGTCGCGCAGTTGTTGTTGAAGGTCTGCTTCAGTCCAGCTCAGACGGGCTGAGTTCTGGCTCATTTCGAGGCCGGAAACCGCAACGCCACCCGCATTGGACGCTTTACCTGGTGCGTAACAGATACCTGCTTCCTTGAAGATTTTTATGCCAGCAAGGTCGGTTGGCATGTTCGCGCCTTCGCAAACACCAGTACAGCCGTTTTTAATGAGTAAGGCCGCGTGATGACCAAGCAGTTCGTTCTGCGTTGCACAAGGAAGTGCAAGGTCGCAAACAACCCCCCAAGGTTTCTCGCCTTCGTGGTAGGTAGCACCTTTGTACTCAATAATGTAATCAGAGATGGGGCCGCGACGTACGTTCTTCAGTTCTTTGATCCAGTCTAGCTTACTTTGATCAATCCCATCGGGGTCATGGATATAACCTTTGGAGTCAGACAGCGTTAACACCTTGCCGCCAAAATCAATAATCTTCTCTGCTGCGTGAGTTGCGACATTACCCGAACCGGAGATAACGGCAGTTTTGCCCAGGATGCTTGTACCCTGGTGCTCTAACATGTTTTGCAAGAAGTAAACCGCGCCATATCCGGTTGCCTCTGTTCTTACCAGACTGCCGCCAAACTCGAGTCCCTTACCTGTCAATATACCTGTGAACCTGTTGGTTATGCGTTTGTACTGACCAAACATGTAACCAATTTCGCGAGCACCTACACCAATATCACCTGCGGGAACGTCTGTGTCTTCTCCTACGTGACGATACAGTTCAGTCATAAAAGACTGGCAGAATCGCATGATTTCATTATCAGACTTACCCTTTGGATTAAAGTTCGAACCACCCTTGCCGCCACCCATGGGCAGGCCAGTGAGGGAATTTTTGAAGGTTTGTTCAAATGCCAGAAACTTCAAGACACTCTCAGTCACGCTGGGGTGGAAGCGCAGTCCGCCTTTATAGGGACCAATCGAGTTGTTGTTCTGTACTCGCCATCCGCGTTGAACGCGAACGTGGCCGTTGTCGTCTTCCCAGCAAACTCGGAAGCTTACAACTCTGTCTGGTTCTGCCATTCGTCTAAGAATCTGTGCGGTATGATATTTTTCTTTATCTTCGATGAACTCGAAAACGTCTTCGGCAACTTCTCTAACGGCTTGAATGAACTCAGTCTGATGCGGATTGCGTCGTTCTACCCCGGCCATAAATTCTTCGAGGTTTACGTGATCAGATACAGCCATTATTATTCTCCTGTTGATTTATCGAGATAGACCATTGAACGTTGGCTCAGTCTGGATCGACTGCTTTCAATTCAGTGGATTGTGACGTTAGAGTGAGTTTGTTACGTTGAAGTTTATGGTAGCTTAAAGACGGGGATTTGTACGATAAATATCAACCCATTTCAAGCTCAATCTCTAATGACGCCATTGCTTGCATAAAAGAAAGGTAGTGGCAAGTCCTAGCTACTATGGAGGCGCAACCACCACCGGTTAAATCTGCGCCAACGAGCCGATGCTAACTAAGTTAATGTCTGATTAATTTAGCTAAGAAACATTATTAATTCTACAGGTCTTTAGTTAAGGTGTGCCTATAAAAAACCAAGGGTTTATTTATGCCCACAAGCAGTGACAGAGGTAACTATGACGAAAGCATCAGATCTATTTATTGAATGTCTCGAAGCCGAAGGATGCGAATATGTCTTCGGCATCCCCGGAGAAGAGAACCTTGATTTCCTCGACAGTCTCAGTCGTTCGAAAAAAATCAAGCTAGTACTGACCCGCCACGAGCAGGGCGCTGGATTTATGGCCTCTGTATACGGTCGCCTGACCGGCAAGACCGGCGTTTGCGTTTCAACACTTGGCCCAGGTGCAACAAATTTCACTACTGCAGCAGCTTATGCTCAGCTGGGTGGCATGCCAATGATGATGATCACCGGTCAAAAACCTGTGAAAAAATCCAAGCAAGGGCGCTTCCAAATCCTCGACGTTGTCGAGATGATGAAACCGATCACTAAATACGCGGTCACGTTGGTTGCTGGCGATAACATTCCGTCGCGTATCCGCGAAGCATACCGGCTTGCTGAGGAAGAAAAGCCAGGTGCTGTTCATATTGAGTTTCCGGAAGATATCGCTGACGAACAAACAGACGAACGTCCGATTCCAAAGTCAGCAGCACGTCGGCCTGTGCCCGAGGCTAAGTCCATCGCGGTGGCGTTGGCTAAGTTGCACGCCGCAAAATCGCCGATCATTATTATCGGCGCTGGCGGTAACCGCAAAATGACGTCGAAGATGCTGACGGAATTTATCGACAAAACCGGAATCCCATTTGTGACGACCCAGCTTGGTAAAGGCGTGGTCGACGAACGTCACCCGTTGTTCATGGGTTGTGCCGCGCTGTCTGCAGACGACTATGTTCACCGTGCAATCGAGGCCGCCGATTTGATTCTCAATATCGGCCATGACGTGATCGAAAAGCCGCCGTTCTTCATGAAGAGAGGTAGCACCGAGGTCATTCATATTTCATACAATACTGCTGAGGTTGATCCTGTCTACTTCCCTCAAATCGAGGTTATTGGCGACGTTGGCAACGCCATTTGGGAGATGAAAAACGGTGTTAAGACGAGCGCTGAAGCCGGCTGGGACTTTACCCGTATGATGGCAGTTCGCGAACATCACGACGCTAACATTCTGGCAGGTTCAGACGACGCGCGTTTCCCTTGCTATCCACAGCATGTCGTTAAATTGGTCCGCGACGCTCTGCCAGATGACGGTATGGTTTGTCTAGATAACGGCGTCTATAAAATTTGGTTTGCCCGGAACTACCGCGCCCATCAGCCCAACACGGTGCTATTGGATAACGCGTTGGCTACCATGGGCGCAGGCCTGCCATCAGCGATGGCAGCACATATGGTCTATCCAGATCGCAAGGTGCTGGCGATCTGTGGCGATGGTGGATTCATGATGAACTCGCAGGAGCTGGAGACAGCCGTGCGTGAGAAGATGAATATCGCTGTATTGATTCTGAACGATAACTCCTTCGGCATGATTCGTTGGAAGCAAGCCAATATGGGCTTTGATGATTGGGGCCTGCAGTACGGTAACCCTGATTTCGTCAAGTATGTGGAAGCCTATGGTGGTATCGGTCATCGAGTAGAGTCGGCCGAGGCGCTGCCTGGGATCCTAAAGACTGCGCTTTCCACGCCGGGTGTGCATCTGATCGATTGTCCCGTGGATTATGCAGACAACGACCAGATCCTCAACATCGATATCAAGAAGCACTCAGCGTCGATATAGTCCTGCTGAGAACCACGAGGGGCTCGCGGGCCCCTTGTCATTTCTAACATCTGATACTCAGGAGACCGTCAATGTCGACGCTTCAGGCCAAATATCCCTACTATCTGAACAACAAAGCGGTTTACGCCAACGAGGACCTTGAGGTCACCGACAAGTATACCGGAGAAGTTGCCACGCGCTGTGCGCTGGCTGACCCCAAGGCTATTGACGAAGGTATCGCAGGTGCGGTTCGCGCCGCCGAACCCATGGCGAAAATGCCATCCTACGAAAAAAAAGCGGTGTTAGAGCATTGTGTCAGCCGCTTTAAGGAGCGATTCGACGAGCTGGCTATGGCGCTATGCATTGAAGCCGGCAAGCCGATCAATGATGCCGAGGGTGAGGTGACCCGTCTGATCGACACCTTTCAGATCGCCGCCGAGGAATCTACGCGCATGCACGGTGAATTACAGGCGTTGGATATCTCGCCCCGTGCGAAAGGCTACCAGGGCATGTGGAAGCGTGTGCCAATAGGCCCTTGTTCATTTATTTCGCCGTTTAATTTCCCGCTCAATCTTGCGGCACACAAGATAGCGCCTGCACTGGCTGTCGGCTGCCCATTTGTGATGAAACCTGCATCCCGCACCCCGCTGGGCGCGATCATCATGGGTGAAATTTTGGCCGAGACGAACCTGCCGGAAGGCGCATTCTCAATCCTCGCCTGCTCGCGCGACGGTGCTGATTTGTTTACCGTCGATGACCGACTTAAACTGCTATCGTTTACTGGTTCACCCGATGTTGGCTGGGATTTAAAAGCACGTTGTGGCAAGAAGAAGGTTGTGCTGGAGCTGGGCGGCAACGCCGCCGTTGTTGTCGATGCGGATACAAAAAACCTCGATGATGCCGTCAACCGGATAATCTTTGGTGCCTTCTACCAGTCCGGCCAATCGTGCATCGGTGTTCAGCGTATCATGATCCATGAAGATATTTATGATGTCATGAAAGCGAAGTTGGTTGCTAAAACCGCGACTTTGATCAAAGGCGATCCGAAATTACGCGAGACTTTTATTGGGCCGATGATCTCCGAAAAAGAGGCTGCTCGCCTCCATGGCTGGATAGAATCTGCAGCCGCGGCTGGTGGTAAGATCCTCTGTGGTGGCACGCGCAACGGCGCGATGCTAGATGCCACCTTAATGGAAAATGTCCCGTTGGATCAGGCGCTATGTGTGGAAGAGGCATTTGGTCCTGCTGCGGTTCTGCAAAAGTTCTCGACGTGGAATGATGCTATCGCGATGGTAAATGATAGTAAATTTGGTTTGCAGGCTGGCATCTTTACCCGCGACTTCTACAAAGTGCAGCAGGCATGGGATGAAATGGAAGTTGGCGGCGTCGTAGTTGGTGATGTGCCATCCTACCGTGTTGACAACATGCCTTATGGCGGCGTGAAAGATTCAGGGATTGGCAGAGAAGGTATTCGCTTTGCGATGGAAGACATGACTGAAATTCGTAATTTGGTTATACGTACACTGCCAGAATAATCTGTTGGGACCATGAAGCTTTTGCACGTTCTATTAAAAAATACCGGGCCATGCTCGGTATTTTTTTAATCTCAATTTGCGATTCGAGCACAAGCAAGTATTCAGCTGCGGCACAACGACCTGGCGATACGCAGGCTAATCATTACCCGATGCTGTTTCGTCAGCAGATGGCTGGATGCAGACAAGCTGACAGCAACTTGATGTCCTTGGCCGAGGGCGTGACAAGCTTTTGGTAGATGTACATGTTTTGCTGTGTTCATTACATGCCGGTCGCGATCAGGTTGCGCATTAGCCGCACAGCATCTTTGCCAGGGCGTCGAGGCCAGGGCGTCGAGTCCGCGTTGGGTTGTTCAGTGAGCATGGATGCGGCGGCTCCATGCGGGTTATTGCCGACGTCACAATCCAGACATAATCCAGACATAATCCAGACATAATCCAGAAGCTTCTAGATCATCTCGAACCGCGACCACCTCCGATTTAACCCGCGACAGCTAGCGTTGCCGGAATGGCAACGTCGCTCGTGTGAATGGATTTGGGTTGGTGGTTGTTTAATAGTGGGTGTTAGCCAAGCCGTGACGCTTGATTTAAGCAGGACCAAAGCCCAAGGACACCATGACTGCAGTATTGAGGTCTTGCTAGAGAGGTGACTGACAAGGTAACTGAAGAGGTAAGTGAAGAGGTGAGTCAGAGCGCAGCCGTGTTTGCACTGCGTGAATTTTAACAGTGAATTTCCATTAGATTTTCTTAGAGAATCCTAGGCCGAGAGATCAGCTCTCGGTATGTCACTGTTCGAAACACCTGCCGTTCAGCACGTTTGCGCGAAGCGCAAGCCGTGCTGTTGGTACCGAGGGCCGGAATCGAACCGGCACTCCCGTGAAGGAACCGGATTTTGAATCCGGCGCGTCTACCAGTTCCGCCACCCCGGCACAGCAGGACGGGCATTATAGCCGCGATTGTTGACCATTGGAACCAGTTAGCAAGATAGTTTTAATAGTCGGTCGCAGTCGGCGCTCGATTCCTGGGTCGTCTATCCGCGGGGTTCTCAAGTGAGCAAAATATGTACAATTATAACTATCTCGTCAGAGGAGATTTTTGTAATATCAGAACGATAGCTGTTGTCGGTGATATGCGGCATGAGTGGTGATGTAAGGTGAGGTAATGTGATGCGCCTTGATAGAATTGATAAAGCCGAGTCGGTCCTGATGAATGTGATCAGTTGCGTCGATGATACTGGCCTGGAAGACACCTTGATCTCAGGGATCACAGTGAATGTTTCAGAAACAGGGATGCAAGTGTCGGCGGGGATGCGCCTGCCAGTGGCAACCCGTGTTGGGTTGAGGCTGGACTTTGATGCTCACTTGTATCGTCTGGAAGCTGAGGTTCGCTGGACCAATGATGATAGCGAGCAGTGTGCGGGCTTGGAGATAGACCCCGAGAGTCCAGATTACGTAGCCTGGACTCAGATGTTTGAGCTGGATTTATAGCGCCGAGCAACGTATCGTTTGGCCTCCGTAATTTCCAGAAACCTGTGATGCAAGTCAGTGACTTCGAATATGAGCTGCCCGGGCATTTGGTCGCCCAATATCCCACTGCCCAACGTACGGCCAGCCGCTTGTTGCACTTGGATGCGACCACTGGGGCCATCAAGCATTACCACTTCAGCGATTTGACCGAGTTGCTGGCGCCTGCCGACCTGTTGGTGTTCAACAATACGCGGGTTATTCCGGCGCGATTGTTCGGTACTAAATCAACAGGCGGCAAAGTCGAGATTTTGTTAGAGCGGGTGTTGGACGATCACACCGCCCTCGTTCAAATCCGCAGCAGTAAAACCCCGCGGGCTGGCAGCCAATTACAACTGGATGGTCACGGTGCGACAGTCACAGTGATCGAAAAACAAGGGGGCTTCTACAAGGTTGGGTTCCCTGCCCCTGGGGTGCTGGTGATCGCCGAGGAGGTTGGGCATATGCCGTTGCCGCCATACATCACCCGCGAAGACGATATTGCTGACCAAGGGCGCTACCAGACAGTCTTCGCTGAAAAGCATGGCGCGGTCGCTGCACCCACTGCCGGTTTGCACTTCGACGAGCCCTTGCTGGCGGCTATTGCTGCGAAGGGCGTTGCTAGCACCCAGGCAACTCTGCATGTGGGGGCCGGTACGTTTCAGCCGGTACGGGTCGAGAAGGTGGAAGACCACCAAATGCATTCCGAACAGCTCGAGGTGACCCAGCCTGTGTGCGATGCAGTGGATGCTTGTCGAGCCCGCCAGGGCCGAGTGGTCGCCGTGGGGACCACCAGCGTGCGATGTCTGGAGACCGCATCAAAAACGGGTATCATCCAGCCTTACCAGGGTGACACCGATATATTTATTTACCCGGGTTATGAATTTCGTTCGGTGGATGCCTTGGTGACGAACTTTCATCTGTCAGGCTCTACGTTAATGATGCTGGTCAGCGCCTTTGCCAGTGTTGAACATATCCGGCACGCCTATCAGGTGGCCATAGAAGAAAAATACCGGTTTTTCAGTTATGGTGACGCGATGTTGATCACTCGCTAATGACTATCGGCTAATGACCACCGGCTAATGACCATTAGCTAATGATCAATGCCTGCTCATGTTCCTCTTTTATAAGGTAAGCCATTCTCGTGAAGTTTGATGTTTCTCATACCGATGGTCATGCTCGACGTGGCCAACTGACGCTCGCCCATGGCGTGGTCCAAACCCCGATATTCATGCCTTGCGGCACCTATGGTTCAGTCAAGAGCATGATGCCGTCGACCTTGGACGAGGTTGGGGTGCAAATTCTGCTGGGCAATACGTTCCATCTAATGCTGCGACCCGGCATGGATGTGATCGAGCAACACGGGGGGCTGCATGGTTTTATGGGCTGGGATAAGCCCATTTTGACCGACTCTGGCGGCTTTCAGGTATTTAGCCTGGGTGATCTGCGAAAAATCACGGAAGCCGGCGTTAAATTCAAGTCACCGATTAATGGTGATGAAGTGTTTCTCGACCCCGAGCGCTCGATGCAGATCCAGACGGCCCTGAATGCGGACATAGCCATGGTATTCGACGAATGCACGCCTTATCCAGCGGAGAAGTCGGCGGTGGCGACTTCCATGGAGATGTCGATTCGTTGGGCAAAACGCAGCGCCGAGGAGTTTGCTCGGCTGGATAATCTGAATGCCTTGTTTGGTATTGTTCAGGGTGGCATCCATCTGGACTTGCGTGATGTGTCGCGCCAGGCGTTGCTGGATATCGGTTTCGATGGGTACGCCATTGGCGGGCTGTCTGTGGGCGAGCCCAAGGCGCAAATGTTGGAAGTGGTAGGACATGTTGCCCCCCAGTTGCCAGCAGACAAACCCCGTTACTTGATGGGCGTTGGTACGCCTCAAGACCTGGTGGAGTGCGTACTGCGAGGCGTGGATATGATGGATTGCGTCATGCCCACTCGTAATGCCCGCAATGGTCATCTCTTTACTTCTGTGGGCGTGGTTAAGATCCGCAATGCGGTGCACAAGACTGACGATAATCCGCTGGATCCTGGTTGCGCTTGTTATACCTGCCAACACTTCAGTCGTGCCTACCTGCATCATCTGGATAAATGTGGCGAAATGCTGGGTGCGCAACTCAATACGCTACATAACCTGCACTACTATCTGAATTTGATGGCAGGATTACGGTCTGCCATCGAAATCGCTGACCTTGAGGGTCATGTGGATCGGGTCTATGAAGGCTGGGCACTGGCGCGACCCTAGCCGTTGATGTGGCGTCGAGGGGATTTGTACGCGGAATCGTTTGCCTATAGCGCGCCGATTCGGGACAATACGGCTTTTCTGCGATCGTGCTGGCGACAATCAGCACTATACAATCAGCACTATACAATCAGCACTATATATAGAGAGTGATTCCTATGAGTAACTTTTTGATCCCGGCTGCGATGGCAGCAGATGCGGCAGGTGGTAGCGGACCGATACCGGGTATGGATATCTTTATTATCATAGCGTTTGCGCTGGTGTTTTACTTCATTGTCTGGCGCCCACAGAGCAAGCGGACTAAAGAGCACAAGGAATTGGTCGGCGGCCTGAGCAAGGGTGACGAGGTTGTGACCAGTGGTGGCATGCTTGGCAAAATCACCAAAGTAGATGAGCAGTTTTTAGTGGTAGAGATCGCTGATAACGTTGAAATCAAGATTCAAAAAGGTGCGATCGCATCGGCGTTGCCGAAAGGCACGATCAAAAGTATATAACTGGTGCTAAATACCTACCCCCTTTGGAAAAACCTGCTGGTTGTGTTCGCGATCGTGCTCGGCCTTGTTTATGCGTTGCCGAATATCTATCAGCCTGACTACGCGGTCCAGATATCTGTCGAAACCAGCGGCGAGACAGTCACAGACCGTGCGCTGCAGGTCGCTACTGACGCGCTTGATGCGGCCGGTCTTAAATATTATGGCGCGGAGCTAAAGGACCAAAATATCCTGATTCGACTGCCTGATGATGATACGCAGTTGAAAGCCAAGACCGTGATTCAACGGTCTCTCCACGATCTGAAACAGCGCTATGTGGTGGCCTTGAATGCCGCGCCAACGACCCCCGAATGGCTCGATGATTTACGGGCAGCCCCCATGAAATATGGCCTCGATCTGCGAGGCGGTGTCCATTTCTTGATGGAGGTGGATACCAATAGCGTCGTCACTGATCGCATCAGTAGCCTTGGAACCGACGTAAAGCGCAAGTTACGTGAGGCCAAGATTCGCTATAAAGAAGTCGATGACAGTAGTCGCGGCGTCTTGAAAATATCGTTTGAAGACGAGGAAACCCGCAGTAAGGCGCGAAGCCTGCTGGAATCACAGTATCGAGAGTTTATATTCTCTGCGGGCGAAGATGGTTTGCCGTTTATCAGCTTGAAGATTACCGAAGACACGATTCGGTCTATTGAAGATTTTGCGGTATCGCAGAATCTGCAAACGATTCGTAACCGAGTGAACGAATTAGGAGTCTCTGAACCCCTGGTGCAGCGCCTCGGGCGTAACCGGATTGTTGTTGACCTACCCGGTGTGCAAGACACGGCAGAAGCCAAGCGTATTCTGGGTAAGGTGGCAACCTTAGAGTTTCGCTTTGATGCGCAACCCGATGCACCGCGCTCCACCACCATCGACTATGACTACGAAGGCCGTACGGCGAGCCTTGAGAGAAATGTCATCATCAAGGGTGATCGAGTGGTTGATGCCAAAGCCAGCTTTGACCCAGAGACAGGCTTGCCGCAGGTTAATATCACCCTCGACAGCGAAGGCGGCAACATGATGCACCGCGCAACCCGTCATAATATCGGTCGGCGCTTAGGTGTGGTCTTTATCGAAACCAAGACCCGGGACAGCTATTCCATGGTCGATGGCGTGGAAGTTCGAAAGACAACACCCTACGTTGAACGCCGAGTCATCAGCTTGGCAACAGTGCAAGCCGCGCTGGGTGTGCAGTTCAGAATTACCGGTTTACAGGCGGGAGAAGCCCGTGAATTGTCCCTGTTACTGCGTGCCGGCGCATTGGCGGCGGATATGTTCATTGCCGAAGAGCGCACGGTGGGTGCCAGTTTAGGTAAGGAAAATATCGAATTGGGTGCAATCTCGGTCGCCGTTGGCCTAATGCTCGTGCTGCTATTCATGTTGGTTTACTACCGGGTGTTCGGCATAGCGGCCGATTTGGCGCTGATGACCAACCTGGTCTTGTTGGTCGCGATCATGTCGAGTCTCGGTGCAACTCTGACCTTACCGGGTATCGCGGGCATTGTTTTGACTGTGGGTATGGCCGTTGATGCGAACGTCTTGATCTTTTCCCGAATCAGGGAAGAGTTGGCAAATGGTATGTCGCCCCAAGCGGCGATCAATGCGGGTTTCGAGCGAGCGTTTGTGACCATTTTTGATGCCAATATCACCACCCTGATTGTTGCACTGATTCTTTATGCCATTGGCACTGGCCCAGTTAAGGGCTTCGCGATAACCCTGTCGATCGGTATTTTGACGTCAATGTTTACAGCCATTGTGTGCACTAGAGCGATCATTAACGTGATTTACGGTGGGCGCAACGTGAAAAGTCTGGCGATATGAAACTTGCCCCCAATTTTGGCGACAACCCATGAGCGCGACAAAGTATAAAATCGACTTCATGCGATACCGCAATATCGCTGGTGGTATTTCGTTGGCATTGGTGCTGGCCTCGCTGGTGTCTTTAGCCTGGAACCAGGTTGAGTGGGGGCTGGATTTTACTGGCGGCACGCTGGTTGAGGTGGCCTATGAGAGTCCTGTTGATCCCGGCGATATTCGTATGGAGCTGGATAAGGCTGGCTTTAGTGGCCATGTAGTTCAGTACTTCGGTTCAGAGCGCGATATTCTGGTTCGAATTCCGCCGCAAAAAAATCTCTCGGATCGCGAAAATGCGACCTTGGGTGACGAGGTGCTCAAGGCGTTGAGGCAGGCGGCTGGCGATAGCGTCTTGCTTCGGCGGTCAGAATTTGTGGGCCCTGCGGTAGGTGAAGAGCTTACGAATCAAGGGGGGTTGGGTATGCTGACGGCCCTGGCGGCTGTCATGCTGTATATCGCTATGCGCTTCCAGTTCAAGTTTGCTGTAGGCGCGGTGGTCGCCTTATTTCATGATGTCATTATTATCTTGGGTATCTTCTCACTGACTCGCTGGGACTTTGATTTGACCGTGCTCGCAGCACTGTTGGCGGTGATCGGTTATTCGTTGAACGACACGATTGTGGTCGCTGACCGGATTCGAGAAAATTTTCGTAAGGTTCGTCGCGGCTCGTCCGTGGATATTATTAATATTTCACTAAACCAGACCTTGGGTCGCACGGTGGTAACGTCCTTGACTACCTTGCTGGTCTTGTTGGCTTTATATTTCCTCGGTGGCGAACTGATTCGCGGTTTCGCGGAAGGTTTGATTATTGGTGTGGTGGTAGGGACCTATTCTTCGATCTATATCGCGGCGAATGTGTTGGTGTTGCTGAATATATCCAAAGAAGACCTGGCAATCCCAGTCAAAGAAGGCGCTGAAGACCCTGACATGATGGGCTAGTAGCGACGCTGGCGTTCTAGCCAGCGTTACCGGCACTTGGGTTTAGTCCAGCTTAGCCCAAATGCTTTCGAATCAATGGTGCCAAGCTGCGAAAGCATTTGGGAGAGGCCGCAATAATGTTGCCAGACTTTAAATACTGAGTGCCGCCATTGAACTCGCCTAAGAGTCCGCCTGTTTCCTGTACCATTAATGCGCCCGCCGCCATATCCCAGAGGTTCAGTTGGCTCATCCACATGCCGTCGAGTCTGCCGGCAGCAACCCAGGCGAGATCCAGGGCCGCACTGCCAGCCTGGCGCATCACCGCGCCTTCATTCAATAATTGCCGATAAATCAAAGCCTGCTGTTCGGCAATAGCTTGTTCGTGGCCGCCGGTTGAGATCAAGGCGCTCTGTAGGGATGTTTTGCTGCCGACCCTGAGGCGTCGACCATTCAGAGAGCAACCTTTGCCACGGCTGGCGACAAATTCTTCCTGTCGGATTGGGTCGAGAATGACAGCGTGTTCCATTTTGCCGTTGCGTAAACAGGCGATAGAGATGCAAAAATGGGGAATGTTTTGTACGAAGTTGGTGGTCCCATCTATAGGGTCGATGATCCATTCATATTCGGCGCCTTCTGTGTCGATGTTCTGCGCAGCTTCTTCGCCGCGGAAGGAATGACCGGGGAATGTGGTTTTCAACGCATCAACAATGGCGTATTCCACCTCATTATCGATATTCGTCACGTAGTCATTCTGGCCCTTGTCGCTGACTTTAATCAGGTCAGGGCGGTCAAAGGCGCGGGTAATGCGGGGCGCCACAAGGCGTGCGGCGCGTAGAGCCATGTTGGCCATCGGTTCCATAGATTTAATCCACCAATTGTCATAAAGAGCAGTAAAAAGCCATTGAAATGATGAGCTAGCACAATTTCGGCGGGGCATCATAGCATTTTGCGTGTAGAATTACGCCGCCGAATCGTCCCCTGAAGATATCTAATGCAAAAATCTGCTGATAACCTGTTTCCGTCTGTACGTATTGTTCTGATCGAAACCAGCCATCCCGGTAATATCGGGGCCGCGGCGCGTGCCATGAAGAATATGGGGCTGACGCGACTAGTGTTGGTCAATCCCAAAGACTTCCCCGATGACACAGCATTTCGGCGAGCTGCTAGCGCCGTCGACGTGGTTAGCTCAGCCATTGTGGTGGATACCCTCGATGAGGCGATTGAAGGTTGCCAGTTAGTGCTTGGTACCTCAGCGCGCGACCGACGCATTCCTTGGCCGATGCTTGAGCCCCGTGCCTGCGGTGAAAAAGTGGTGGCTGAGCAGGCTGCAGGCGCAGAGATTGCGATTATTTTTGGTCGCGAGTCTCGCGGTTTGAAAAACGAGGAACTGCAGAAGTGCCATTTTCATATTAATATTCCGACGGGCGAGGCATACAGTTCCCTAAATCTGGCGATGGCGGTGCAAGTATTGTGTTACGAAGTGCTACAGGCGAGCCTGGCGGCCCAGCATGAAATCAGGACGCCAGAAATCGACGCGCCGGCAGTAGACAAGCGAGAAATAGATAATTGGGATATGGCCTACGCGACATCAGATGCCGTTGAGCATCTGTTTCAACATCTGGAAGAGACGCTCGTGCAGGTTGAGTTCCATGACCCCGAGAATCCCAGGCAGCTGCTGACCCGCTTGCGCCGCATGTTTAATCGTATTCGCCTGGACGAAATGGAGGTCAATATTCTGCGCGGTTTTCTGACTAGCGTGAATAAATTGGGGCGGCCTCAGCGGGGATTGAAAGCAAAGGGAACAATACCCGACTAAAATGGTCAACTATTGAAATATCTAACTTGGGCTGTCAGAATAGCCGATCTAATTAGTCGGGTATTGCGTAGATACTGGTTCAAGTGCGATGGATTGGATCCGAACCGGGTCGAGGATGAAAAAAGCTATGAGATTAACCGCGAAAGGTCGATATGCCGTGACGGCCATGTTAGATCTGGCTGTCAATGAAGACAACGGTCCGATCAGTTTGGCTGATATTTCTGAGCGTCAAGGTATCAGTCTGTCTTATCTGGAACAATTGTTTGCCAAGTTACGTCGTAGTGAGCTGGTGAAGAGCGTTCGTGGACCAGGGGGTGGCTACCAATTAAGCCGTAACGCCAGTTCGATTTTTGTGGCTCAGATTGTTGATTCCGTTGATGAGCTGGTTGATGCCACCCGCTGTGCTGGTAAGGCGAATTGTAATCATGGTGAAACCTGCCTGACTCATGAGCTTTGGTCGGACCTGTCGAGCCAGATTCACCAGTTTCTAAGCGATATCGATCTGGCCAGTATTATTGCTAAACGGGAAGTGCGAGAACGCGCAGCCCGACAACACTTAAAACGAGATGAAGTCATCCGTATGCCTGCCGAGGAGGTGGAAGCATGAAGCTCCCTATTTATTTTGATTACGCCGCGACCACACCCGTTGATCCCCGGGTCGCACAGAAGATGAGCGAATGTCTGCTCGCCGAAGGCAACTTCGGTAACCCAGCGAGCCGCTCCCACAAGTACGGCTGGGAAGCTGAAGAAGCGGTGGAGCTGGCGCGTCGGCAGGTTGCTGATCTGGTTAATGCCGACCCACGAGAGATTGTCTGGACCTCCGGTGCTACCGAGTCTGATAACCTGGCAATTAAGGGCGTTGCTCACTTTTACAAGAACAAGGGCAAGCACTTGATCACCTCGCGCATCGAGCACAAGGCGGTCCTAGATACCTGCCGACATCTCGAGCGCGAAGGGTTTGAAGTGACTTACCTGGAGCCAGGTAGCGATGGTATCGTGACCCCAGAGCAGGTGGCAGCAGCCATTCGTGAAGATACGGTTTTGGTGTCTATCATGCATGTTAATAACGAAATCGGGGTGATTAACGACATCGCAGCGATTGGTGAAGTCTGTCGTGCCAAGAAGGTATTCTTCCACGTTGACGCGGCGCAGAGCGCGGGCAAGATTGATATCGATCTAGAAGCGATGAAAGTTGACCTGATGTCCTTCTCAGCGCACAAGATTTACGGCCCCAAGGGTGTTGGTGCCTTGTACGTGCGCCGCAAGCCTAGAATTCGGCTCGAAGCGCAGATCCATGGTGGCGGGCATGAAAGGGGCATGCGTTCTGGTACCCTGGCGACCCATCAATTGGTTGGCATGGGCGAAGCTTGTCGAATCGCTAAGGCGGAAATGCATGAAGAGCAAATTCGTATCGGCGCGCTGCGTGAGCGCTTGTGGCAGGGTTTGCAAGATATCGAGGAGATCCATGTGAATGGCAGCTTTGACAAGCGTGTGTCAGGTTGGCTCAATGTCAGTTTCAACTATGTTGAAGGCGAGTCATTGATCATGTCCTTAAGTGACCTGGCCGTATCATCGGGCTCAGCCTGTACTTCTGCGAGTCTTGAGCCTTCCTATGTGTTGCGGGCACTGGGCTTAAATGACGAGATGGCCCATAGTTCATTACGTTTCAGTGTTGGTCGCTTTACCAGCGAAGAAGACGTGGACTATGCGCTCGCGAAAATTCATCTGGCGGTGAACAAACTGCGTGAATTATCACCGCTGTGGGATATGTATAAAGATGGTGTGGATCTCACCAAGATCGAATGGGCAGCGCATTAGGCGTTGAACATGGACCTTGTGTCTTACCCAGAACGGGCGAATTTCGCTAGATAACAGACAGCATAATTTGGAGAAGTAATATGGCATACAGCGATAAAGTAATGGATCACTACGACAATCCACGCAACGTCGGCAAGATGGACGATATGGATGACAGTGTTGGTACAGGCATGGTCGGCGCACCGGCCTGTGGTGATGTAATGCGGCTACAAATCAAGGTCAATGACGCCGGGATTATTGAAGACGCCAAATTCAAGACCTACGGTTGTGGTTCAGCGATTGCGTCGAGCTCTTTACTGACAGAATGGGTTAAGGGTCGAACTCTGGACGAGGCGGCCTCGATCAAGAATACTGAGATTGCTGAAGAGTTGGCGTTGCCACCGGTGAAAATTCACTGTTCAGTGCTTGCGGAAGATGCCATCAAGGCAGCGGTCAAAGATTTCCGGGCCAAGCATGCGGCTGATCAACAGACAGCGGTTGCCGTTGGCGAATAAAGGCATCAAGGAGGAGCAGATCGAGTATGGGAATTAGTCTGACAGAAAAAGCCGCCGCGCATATCGGCAGCTACTTGGGTAGCCGCGGCAAGGGTGTGGGTATTCGTTTATCTGTAAAGACCACCGGCTGCTCTGGGTTAATGTATGTCCTTGAGCCAGTGGATGAGCCGGCGCCAGAAGATCAGCTGTTTAAAAGCCAGGGGATTGATGTCTTCGTTGATCCCAAAAGTCTGATTTACATCGACGGAACAGAAATGGATTACGTCAAACAGGGTTTGAATGAAGGTTTCGAGTTCAGGAACCCAAACGTCCAGGCTGAATGTGGCTGTGGTGAAAGTTTCACCGTATAGCAGGCTCTCTAACCTGATTACGCTTTGGCGCATAAATGCCGAAGCGCCTTTAATCCATGCTTGACGACCCATTGACCTGATTGTGAATGTGAACTTCCAAGACAACTTTTTCTCGATATTTCAATTGCCTGTCAGTTATCAGGTAGAGCCATTGGTGCTTGACGACCGTTACCGTGACTTGCAGCGCAGTGTGCACCCCGACAAGCATGTGGGCGCCTCTGATCAAGACAAGCGACTTGCGATGCAGTGGGCGACGGTCATCAATGAAGCCTATACGACCTTAAAGTCACCGTTGAAGCGGGCGATTTATATCCTGAAACTAAAGTCTTGTGAAATCGAACATAACCCGACCCTGCCCGGCGAGTTTCTGATGGCGCAGATAGAACTGCGGGAAGAGCTAGAAGACATCGGCGACGATGCTGGCAGCCTGGCACGACTCGCGGTCTTCAAGGGGAAAATAGCGTCTGGGCTGGCGGCCCTTGAATTAGACTTTGCGGCGCAAATTGACGACCAATTGGCCGCGGCCGAACAAACGACCTATAAAATGCAATTCATGCACAAGCTCTATAGCGAGGCCGATCGCCTCGAAGAGAAGCTGCTCGGCTATTAGGCTGCTCCGCGTTGATACACTGAGCAGGCAATACCTAACAAGTAAGGATTAAGACGAATTTTATGGCATTGTTACAGATCACAGAACCTGGCCAAGCGGTGGATCCTCATCAACGTAAACGGGCCGCGGGCATTGACCTTGGAACGACCAATTCGTTGATCGCCAGTGTTCGTAATGGCCAAGCGGCGACGCTGCCAGATGCGGATAGTCAGCATTTATTGCCTTCGGTAGTCCGGTATCTGGCAGATAATAGCGTTGTTGTCGGCGCTCAGGCGCTCGCGGCCGCCAGTGAAGATCCCCTCAATACGATCGTCTCCGTCAAACGGTTAATGGGTCGGGGCATCAAAGATATCGAAACGCTTGGCGAGCGGCTGCCCTATGAATTTATCGAGACGCAAGGCATGCCAAGACTCTCTGTCGTCTCAGGCCAGGTTAGCCCGGTGGAAGTTTCGGCTGAAATTCTAAAGACCTTGGTGCAGCGCGGCGAAGAAACTCTCGGCGGCGAGTTAGACGGCGTCGTTATCACGGTGCCGGCCTACTTTGACGATGCCCAACGCCAGGCGACTCGCGATGCGGCTAAACTCGCCGGCTTAAATGTCTACCGATTGCTCAATGAGCCCACGGCGGCGGCGGTGGCCTATGGACTTGATACTGGCGCGGAAGGCGTGATTGCGGTTTATGATCTGGGTGGCGGCACATTCGATATTTCCTTGTTGCGTCTCAATCGAGGTGTCTTTGAGGTGCTCGCAACAGGTGGTAACTCTGCCCTGGGTGGTGACGACTTTGATCGTAAGATTGCCGAATGGCTGATCAGTGAGGCGAATTTTAGTGAACAAATCACGCATGGTCAGTCTCGTCAGCTAATGACTGAAGCGCGACGAATTAAAGAACAGCTGTCTACCAGCGACAGCGTAGAGATTAAGATCGACAGTGACAATTTTCACTACCAGGGCGTGCTGACCCGTGGGCAATTTGATGATTTAGTGGCAGGGTTGGTGGCTGACTCACTCAAAGCCTGCCGACGGGTGGTTCGTGATGCGGGTCTCACTAACGCGGATATCCAGAGTGTCGTTTTGGTAGGCGGTTCAACCCGGGTGCCGCTGGTGCGATCCCAGGTTCGCGACTTCTTTGAGGTGGAACCCCTGAGTGATATCGACCCAGATAAGGTGGTGGCCGTGGGCGCTGCGATTCAGGCGAATATACTGGCGGGCAACAAGCCTGACGCGGAAATGCTATTGCTGGATGTCTTGCCCCTATCCCTTGGGCTGGAAACGGTGGGTGGTTTGGTGGAGAAAATTATTCATCGCAACACGGCTATTCCGATCTCCAAGGCCCAGGAATTCACGACCTATAAAGATGGCCAGACCGCCATGCTGATCCACGTTGTTCAAGGTGAGCGGGAGCGCGTGGTTGATTGTCGATCCCTGGCGCGCTTTGAACTGCGGGGTATTCCGGCCATGGTTGCCGGTGCTGCGCGGATTGCCGTGATGTTCCAGGTGGATGCCGATGGTCTTATGTCGGTCTCGGCGATGGAGCTAAGTACAGGTGTCGAAGCGCAGATCGTGGTTAAGCCGTCCTATGGTCTTAGTGACGAGGAAATTACTGAGATGCTAAAAGCGTCTTTTGAATTTGCCGCCGAAGATATTCGCCTGCGATCACTAACCGAGGCCCAAGTCGATGGTCGAAGTGTTCTCGACGCGGTGGCTGCGGCCCTGGCGAAAGACGGTGCAGCATTGTTGAGCGCTGCTGAAATCGGCGAAATTGAGGCGGCTATGGCGGACCTGCAGCGTGTCATCGACAGTGACTCTAACACCAGTATTCTGGATGCCACAGCAAAATTAGGGGCTGCCAGCGATCATTTTGCTGCTTTGCGGATGAACGCCAGCGTCAAACAGGCGCTGTCAGGTCACCAGATCGAAGAGTTTGAAATCGGACAAAAGGATTAACCGTGACCCAGATTATCATATTACCGAATGCTGAAAGATGCCCAGAAGGCGCTGTGTTGGAGGTTGAGCCAGGTGCCAACCTGATCGAGGTGGTTTTGGCTCATGGCATTAACATTGAGCACGCCTGCGAAATGGCCTGTGCCTGCACCACCTGTCATGTCGTGGTCAGGGAGGGTTTTGATTCTCTGGCGCCGTCTGATGAGCTTGAAGATGACCTGCTCGACAAGGCGTGGGGGCTTGAGCCAGACTCACGGCTGAGCTGCCAAGTCGTCGTTGGTAATGAGGATTTGGTCATCGAGATTCCGAAATACACCATTAATCAGGTATCTGAAAATCACTAGGGTGACCTTATGGGTTTGAAATGGACTGATGTTAATGACATAGCAATAGAGCTGTATGAAGCGCATCCAGATGTGGACCCGCTGAGCATTCGCTTTACTGACCTGCATCGTTGGGTCATGGAATTGGCGGACTTTGACGATGACGCGCATCGCTCGGGCGAGAAGATTCTGGAAGCTATTCAGGCGGCTTGGATGGACGAAGCGGAGTAGGCGCGCTGGCGGGGATTGGCTTGACCTTATTGTCGAGATGGCAGGTCAGCCGATTCTGCTCGCTAAAGTATCTGCAAGCCCTGAATTGTAGGTTTGTTCTATCTGTCACACAGGCTATAATCCGCGCCCGTGAGTCCGCTGGTCGGTGGGTTTTCCTGGTTTATGGGCCTTTTGGCCGCATTACTTATGCCGGTTTCGTCAATTCACGATGAAATACGGAAATTTTGGCTTTATCCCGTTTAAACCCGAGTATAATCACGGGTTGTTTTTTATTGACCACGAGTCGGTTGTAGCCGATCGGGGCCAAACATCATCTCAATATAATGGAGTACGCAGTAATGGCTGTTGAAAAGACCTTTTCTATGATTAAACCCGATGCCGTGGCGAAGAATGTGATTGGCGAGATTGTTTCGCGGTTTGAAAAGGCGGGGCTGCAGATTATTGCATCGCGCATGGCGCTGTTGACTAAGGGCGAGGCTGAGGGTTTTTATGCCGAGCACGAGGGTCGACCTTTTTACAATGACTTGGTGAACTATATGTCCTCTGGCCCAGTCGTATTACAAGTACTCAAAGGCGAAAATGCCGTTGCCAAGAACCGCGAGTTGATGGGTGCGACCAACCCTAAAGATGCGGCGCCCGGCACCATTCGTGCCGATTTTGCTGAATCTATCGATGCCAATGCTGTCCATGGCTCAGATGCTGTTGCTTCGGCAGCGCGTGAAATCAGCTACTTTTTTGCAGAAGATCAAATCTGCGATAGATAGTTTTCGTCAACCGGGATAGCGTAGATGGCTAGTGTCAGGCTGAATTTTTTGGGGTTTACCCAATCGCAGTGGGAAGCACTGTTGATAGAGTTGGGTGAGAAGCCGTATCGGGCGCCACAAATCATGAAGTGGATTCATCATCGCTATGTTGATGATTTTGCCGAGATGTCTGACATCAGCAAGAAGTTGCGACTGCAACTGGCTGAGCTGGGTGATATTCGCGAGTCAGAAGTGATTACCGAGCGCGTCTCCCAGGATGGCACCCGCAAATGGTTGATTCGGGCCGAGTCTGGCAGTGCCATCGAAACCGTGTTTATCCCTGAGGATACTCGAGGCACCCTTTGTGTCTCGTCACAGGTAGGCTGTGCGCTGGACTGCAGTTTTTGTTCAACGGGCAAGCAAGGGTTTAACAGTGACTTAACCGCGGCGGAAATCGTCGGCCAGTTGCGGATTGCCCGCAAGGTGCTGGAAAAGGCCTATCCGGACCGCAGTCGCGCAATCACCAACGTCGTGTTAATGGGTATGGGCGAACCGTTGCTGAATTTCGACAACGTCATAGCTGCCGTCGAGTTGATGATGGATGATCTGGCCTATGGCATCTCTAAACGCAAGGTTACCATTTCCACCTCGGGTGTTGTGCCAGCCATTTACAAGCTGGTAGGCACCACTGACGCTTCCCTGGCAATTTCGCTGCACGCCCCAAACGATGAATTACGCAGCCAGTTGGTGCCCATTAATCGCAAGTATCCCATCGAAGAATTGCTGGCAGCCTGTCGGACTTATGCCGCCACACTGGGTGAGAAACGTACTATTACTATCGAGTATACCTTGATGGATGGCGTCAACGAGCAGCCAGAACATGCGGAACAGTTAGTGGCTTTGCTGCAAGACTTTCCGTGTAAAATCAATCTCATCCCCTTCAACCCCTTTCCTGGCTCAGGTTATAAACGGCCGAGTCAAATCGCCGTGCGAGCATTCCAGGAACGACTGCTGCGCGGGGGTTACTCCGTGACGGTCAGAACCACGCGAGGGCAGGATATCAACGCGGCCTGCGGACAACTGGTGGGCGAAGTTGAAGACAAGACTCGGCGTCAGGAAACCTACCGACGCATCGCCGCTGAGGCCGTGGTATGAGAATTCAAGCCAGTGCCTTGATCGTGGTTGTGTTGTTCCTCACAGGCTGTGTCACAGAAGGTGGACAACCCAAGCGCAAGATTAATACGGAAGCCCAAGTCGAAGCCTTATTGGGGTTGGGCGTGGGCTACATTCGTAATCAAGAGTATGCGCGGGCGAAGGAAAATCTCACCAAGGCACTGGGGATCGACCCGAGTTCGGCACCAGCGCACAACCTGTTCGGGTTGTTGTTTCAATTGGAAGGCGAGCCTGATTTAGCGGAAGACTACTTTCGGCGCGCGATTCGACTGGATGCTAAGTTTTCTATGGCCCGCAATAACTATGGAGCATTCCTGTTTGAGCAAGGCCGGTATCAGGACGCCATCGAGCAGTTGGAAGTATGCGCTGAGGATCGGCTGTATGGCGCCAGGTCCATGGTGTTTGAAAATCTCGGTGTCAGCTATCAGCGGTTGAACCGGTTTGACGAAGCGGAAGCCGCATTTACCAAGAGCTTGCAACTGAACCCCAGCCAGGACCGGGCGTTGCTCGAGTTGGCGGAGATCCGCTTTGCGCAATCTAACTACTCGGAATCAAGCCGGCTGTTGGCGCGTTATGGCATGTTGGCCCAGCCATCGGCGCGAAGCCTGTGGTTAGGAATACGCTTATCGAGGGTGTTGAACAAAAAGGATGATGAGGCCAGTCAGGCTTTGGCATTAAAGAACATATTCCCGACATCAAAGGAATATCAGCTCTATCAGGACAGTAGCAGGAAACTATGAACGATTTAGATAGTAATGTTGAGCCAGATGAATTGCCCAGAGTGTCAGTCATATTGGTTGAAGCGAGGACGGCAAAGGGCTTAAGCCAGGAAGATGTAGCTAATCAATTGTTTCTAACAGCAACGATGATTCGTCAGATAGACGAGGGCCAGTTCGAAGCGTTGGGCAAGACCGCCTATGTCAGGGGCTATCTTAGGACCTACGCAAAAGTGGTCGGCCTGTCGGAAGACGAGGTTGTCGCAGCTTTCAACGAAATCCAGCAGGTGGAAGTTGATACTGGCGAGGTGCAGGACTTGGTGGAAGAGCCGGTGGGCGTTAATCGATTTACGGGACCCGTGGTTCAGACAGGATTAATAGGTCTGGCGCTGGTTCTGTTGGTGATGTTGCTGGTATGGATCTTTGCGGGCAATGAAGAAGACACGAACGTGGGCGGTCGTCCGGCTAATATCGAGGCGTCTGTGGCGGAAGCCGGGCAGCGAGAGCCGCCAGGTCTGGCGAGCCGAGAGCCGTTAGTGGATGCCGTTAAAGTCAGTAACGAAGCTGCAGTTGAAGTGAGCATTGATGTTGAGGCGGCAAGTCCGACGACAGTGCTCACTTCAACTGCAGATCGTGTAAAGCCTACACCGACTCAGTCAAAGGTGGCTCAAACGCGGGTTGTACCAACAGTGCAAGCGCCGATCCTGGCAGCGACTGGTACTGATGGCCAGGTTGCCGAAAAAGCAGCATTAGAAAAAGCGGCGTTAGAGCAAGGGTTATTAGAAAAGCCCGTGAATGCGGCCAGCTTTAGCCGGGTTAGCCAAGGCGCTGGCTCATTGATTACTGTCAGTACCGCGGGTGATGATAAGCTTGAGTTCAATTTCACTGATGAATGTTGGATTGAAGTATTTGATGCAGTGGGTAGTCAGGTTTACGGTGACTTGAATCGAGCCGGCGATACTCTCGTCGTTGTTGGCACAGCGCCATTCAGGGTGCTGTTCGGTAAGGCGCCTGCTGCGCAGTTGGTATTCAACGGCCAACGTATATCGCTAGATCGATTTACGCGCGCTGACCTAACCGCCACAATAAAGCTGCCTCGATAGCAATAATTTTAACTAAGACGACTTTGGCGAAGACAAAAATGCAAACAGACTCGAACATAAAGCGACGCAAAAGCCGACAAATTATGGTCGGTAATGTGCCTGTTGGCGGTGATGCTCCGATCGCTGTACAGAGTATGACTAACACCGAGACGACGGATGTGGCGGCAACTGTCGCGCAAATTCGTCGACTCGAAAGTGTCGGTGCAGACATTGTCCGGGTTTCAGTGCCAAGTATGGATGCCGCGGAAGCCTTTGGCTTGATTCGTCAACAGGTGAAGGTGCCTCTGGTCGCTGATATTCACTTCGACTACAAGATTGCACTGAAAGTCGCCGAACTGGGTGTTGATTGTTTGCGGATTAATCCCGGTAATATCGGCAACGCAACGCGGGTTAAGGCAGTGATTGATACCGCTAGAGATAAAGGTATCCCCATCCGGATCGGTGTAAATGCGGGTTCTTTGGGCAAGGATTTAATGCGCAAGTATAAGGAGCCTAATGCGGCAGCCATGGTTGAATCGGCGCTGCGAAATATCGATCTACTTGATAAGGCCGACTTTCAAAATTACAAACTAAGCATGAAATCTTCAGATATTTTTATGGCGATGGAAGCTTATAGAACCATCGCTGGCATGATCGATCAGCCTTTGCATCTGGGCATTACCGAGGCTGGTGGCCTGCGTTCGGGTACCGTCAAATCAGCAGCAGGATTGGCGCCGTTATTGATGGATGGTATCGGAGATACCATTCGAATTTCCCTGGCGGCGGACCCCATAGAAGAAATTAAAGTGGGCTTTGACTTGCTCAAAGCGCTGCATCTGCGTTCCAAAGGTATTCACTTTGTCGCTTGTCCTAGCTGTTCTCGACAAAATTTTGATGTTATCGGTACGATCAATGAATTAGAGCGACGCTTCGAGGACATCACGACACCTCTGGATGTGGCTATTATTGGCTGTATTGTTAACGGTCCTGGTGAGGCGAAAGAGGCTGAAATTGGCCTGACGGGTGCGTCGCCAAATAATCTGGTGTATGCCGATGGCAAGCCTGATCACAAGGTGAGTAATGCGAACCTGGTAGATCACCTCGAGGAGGTTATCAAGAAGCGAGTCGCTGACAAGGAAAAGCTGTTAGCGACACAAGAACGAATTATTGCGAAAAGCTCCTGATAAGGCCATTAGTGTGAAAATCCAAGCAATCCGGGGTATGCAAGATTTGTTGCCGCGGCAACAGGCAATTTTTAGCCATATCACAACAACAGTGAGTGACGTGTTGGCAGGCTATGGCTATGAAAAAATTGGCCTGCCAGTTCTAGAGTCAACAGCATTGTTCAAACGTGCGGTGGGCGAGGCGACTGACATCGTCGAGAAAGAGATGTACACCTTTGACGATAGGAACGGTGAGAGCCTGACGCTGCGACCTGAGGGTACAGCAGGATGCGTGCGTATGGCGCAGCAACATGGCCTTACTTATAATCAGGTGCAGCGGTTCTGGTACGCGGGTCCCATGTTTCGTCACGAGCGTCCCCAGAAAGGTCGGTATCGCCAGTTTGAACAAATCGGCGCTGAGTGCTTCGGCATGGCTGGTCCAGATGTAGATGCTGAACTGCTGTTCATGACCGCAAGGTTTTGGCAGGCGCTGGGTCTGCAGGCAGATGTAAAGCTGGAGCTCAACACCCTCGGCAATAGCGAGTCAAGATTAGCTTTCAAGGCAGCACTGGTTGACTATCTGACGACACTCAAAGATGAGTTGGATGAAGACAGTCGACGTCGATTGAGCACCAACCCGCTGCGGATTCTAGACAGTAAGGTGGAGAAGACACAGGAATTGCTGGTCGGTGGACCCAGCTTCCAGGAATATATTGATCCGGAATCGATGGCAGACTTTGATCAATTACGTCGTCTGCTCGATGCGCGACAAGTGGATTATCGGGTCAACCCGGCGATTGTTCGTGGTCTCGACTACTACAACAAGACAGTATTTGAATGGGTTACCGACACGCTGGGGGCACAGAATACGGTGTGTGCTGGTGGTCGCTATGATGGTCTGGTGGAGCAGTTGGGTGGCAAGCCGACGCCTGGCATTGGCTTCGCGATGGGTCTTGATCGTGTGGCGCTGATGCTTGACGAGCGCTATGAGCCGCATGCGGTGGCGGATATTTATGTGGCTTCCATGGGCGATGTCGCCAGGCACCAGGCGATGCTTTTAGCTGAATCAATACGCGATATATTGCCGAGTCTACGGGTGATGGTGCATTGCACTGAAGGTAAGTTTAAAGCCCAGCTAAAAAAGGCTGATGCCAGCAATGCTACAATAGCGCTGGTCATCGGTGATGACGAGATCGCTCAAGGTGAAGTTGGTTTGAAACACCTACGTGGCGATGGTCAGCAGGTTAATGTTGCGGCGAGTGACATTATCGAGCATCTCAATAAAGTATTTTTCTAAGGAGTGGGATTTTGGTCACCGATAAAACAGAAGAAGAACAGGTAGAAGCGCTGAAGAACTGGTTCTCGACAAATGGAAGATCTCTTGTGGTTGGTATTGTTTTGTCTCTCGGGGTCGTATTCGGCTACCAGACTTGGGAGAAATCAGCTCGTGAACAGGGTGAGAAGGCCTCGGATATGTATGAGAACCTGACTGCTGCGGTGGCTGTTGGTCCAATGGGTACATTGTCAGAAGAAAACAAGTCAACGGCCAACTTTATCGCGAACCAGCTGAAGACCGAATTCCCCGATACCACCTATGCTCATTTTGCTGCTATGCAGCTTGCTAAGCTGGACGTTGAGGCCGGCGAGCTCGAAGCCGCTGCGCAGGAGTTGCAATGGGTACTTGAGCATAAGGTCGAAAAGTCACTGGCTGGGTTGGTTCGATTACGACTGGCGCAGGTGAAGCTCGGCCAAGGGGAATATGAAGCGGCTCTGGCGTTACTTGATCAATCAAATTCAGGTGCTAACGCCAGTGCGTATGCTGAACTACGGGGTGATATCTATTACGCGATGGATCAGATTGAGGACGCACGGCAGGCTTACCAGCAGGCGGTGGCGTCTCTCCAGGAAGGTACCACCAAGCCCATGTTAAACATGAAGCTTGAAGACCTGGTATTGCCCGAAGTTGAGATATCCGCGGACGAACAAGCGATGCAGGCCGAGGAAGATACTCAATGATACAGCTGTTAACCAAGCGAGTCCGCTTTGCGCCGAGTCTGGCACTGTCTGTGTTGTTGGCACTCGGTGGCTGTTCCTGGTTTTCGGATGATATAGAAGTACGAGTGCCGGTGGAATTGGTCAAGTTCAAGGCGGAGGTGAAACTCGTTGAACGCTGGTCAGTGAATCTGGGCAAAGGCGTCGACGACAGTGCGATCAAATTAATCCCGGGCCTGGTAGGCGGAAGGATATACGCGGCATCTGCTGATGGTAATGTTGTCGCGGTAGATACGGGTACCGGCAAGGTCGTTTGGAAACAGTCGATTGTTGACTTTTATGCCGAAGACGAACGCGCTATCGCTTTCGCCGATGGAATTGATGCGATCACCGGCGGTGTTGGTGTCGGCGGGTCCCTCGTAGTCGTTGGCTCAGCGGCTGGCGAGATTGTTGCTCTTCAACAGGTCGACGGCTCTTTAGCCTGGCGCGCGACAACCACCAGTGAAGTGTTGGCGCCACCGCAGGTGGTCAATGGCAAAGTCTTTGCCCAGTCTATCGATGGCAAAATTGCAGCCTTCGATGCTGCCAGCGGCGAGCGTAAATGGCTCTACTCAACTCCGATTCCCAGTCTGACGTTACGCGGTACCAGTACACCGATCGCCGACAAAGATTTTCTGATCGGGGCCTTTGCTAATGGAAGAATGGTGATGCTTGACCAGAACCGTGGCCAAGTGGGTTTCGAGCAACGGGCTGGCGTTGGCCAGGGCCAGTCTGACCTGGAGCGGCTGGTAGATATTGATGGCCAAATGGTGCTGGATGGCTCGGTACTCTACGTGGTGGCTTATCAGGGTAATTTAGTCGCCATCGATTTGAGCGCCAAGGGTCAAATTCTTTGGTCGAGAGAGGCTTCCAGTATTGTTGGTCTGGGTACGGGTTTTGGTAACATCTATTTGGCTAGCGAAGACAGCCGATTGACGGCAATCAGTAAAGATACCACGGATGATGTCTGGACCACAGAGGCCCTACTGTATCGTGATATTACTGCGCCTGTAGCGGTTAGCAGTTATGTAGCGGTGGGGGATTTCGAAGGTTATCTGCATCTGATTGCTCAGTCAGACGGTCGTTTTGTCGGACGTGAAAAGCTCGACAACGCCGGTCTAACAGCACCAGTGATTGCCGACGGCAGTAGAATTTACCTGATTAGTAACAGTGGCCGCCTCTTGGCGCTTGAGGTTCGCTGAGCGAATATGATTCCTGTAATTGCTTTAGTAGGGCGACCCAATGTTGGTAAATCGACACTTTTTAATCGTCTGACCAAAAGCCGCGATGCCCTGGTCGCGGAATTCTCTGGCCTCACTCGCGACCGCCAGTATGGCAAAGGTGCCATGGGAGACTTCGATTACTTCGTGGTAGATACCGGTGGTTTGAGTGGTGACGTTGATGGGATCGATAAGCCCATGGCTGAGCAGGCGTTGACAGCTATCGGCGAGGCAGATCTGGTCTTGTTTATCGTTGATGCCAAGGGCGGCCGTACCGCCTCAGACGAAGAGATCGCTCGCGTGCTGCGAGGCGACGAACGCAATGTTTTACTGGTCGCTAATAAAATTGACGGCCAGGATCCTGATTATGTGTTGGGTGAGTTCGCTTCTTTGGGCCTGGGTGCGCCGTGTTTAGTCTCAGCGTCTCAAGGTAGCGGCGTCAAGTATATGGTTGATGAAGAAATTCGAGAGAATCTTTATGACATCATAGCCACGCAAGTTGAGGACCTCTCGGCCCCGCCGGAAGACCAGGGTGTCAAGATCGCCGTCGTTGGCCGCCCCAACGTTGGTAAGTCGACGCTGGTCAATCGCCTGTTAGGTGAAGAACGTGTGGTGGTATTCGACCAGGCAGGTACCACCCGCGATAGTATTTATATACCCTATGAACGCCGCGGCAGGAAATACACCTTAATCGATACGGCGGGTATTCGACGTCGTGGCAAGGTGAAGGAAAAAGTTGAAAAATTCTCGATTATTAAAACCCTGGCTGCCATTGATGATGCCAATGTTGTGGTGCTAATGGTGGATGCGATTGACGGTATCGTCGATCAAGATTTGCATCTGTTAGGTCATGTGTTGGATGCAGGTAGGGCCTTGGTGGTTGCGATTAACAAGTGGGATAGTACCGACCTTGAACAGAAAAATATCGTCAAGCGCGAGCTTGAGCGACGTCTGATTTTTATCGATTTTGCCCAGACCCATTTCATATCGGCGTTAAAAGGCAATGGTGTCGGCAAGCTTTATGAATCCATCAACAAAGCCTACGAGTCGGCCACCAGAAAGCTGCAAACCCATACGTTGAACGATATTCTGGCGAAGGCCTTGCAGGAGCACCAGCCACCAACGGTGAATGGCCGACGCATCAAGCTACGCTATGTGCATGTGGGTGGAAATAATCCGCCAATAATAGTTATCCATGGCAACCAGACTGAAGCCGTTCCCGACTCCTACAAACGCTACTTGCAGAACAAGTTTGTTGCAGCCTTGAAGCTTGAGGGTACGCCAATTCGAATTGAGTTCAAGACTTCTGACAATCCGTTCAAGGATCGAAAGAATGTCCTCTCTGCGAGCCAGATCAAGAGCAAGCGGCGGCTGGTAGAGCACGTGCGAAACTCGAAGAAGACCGATCGGCGTAAGGGTAAGCACAAACAGTAGCGAGTGAATCAATACCCTGCCGACAACCTGCCAATCGCTTCATTAATGACGTCGTAAGAAATCTGTGACGGCAGTATTGAAGCCGTCGATGGCTTCGAGATTGACCGCGTGTCCGGCGTCAACGGTGACAATTTCCAGGTTTGGCATCGTCGCTTCAGCATAATCCCTGAAAGGTTCAAATCTTGCTTCTCGTGTGCCTTGCACCAGCAGGGTCGGTACCTGGTTGTTTTTGATCAAGTCTCGCACCGATGCATTGCCATTGGTGTGCGCTAGGGTTCGGCCGACGCCCCCAGGGCTGAGTTGTTGGCAGTCGGCAAGCAGTTGCGCCTTCCACGGTTCGGGGATGCGCTTGGCATGCCGGGGATGCACAGCGATGGCATTGATGGCGTCTAGCCCACCGGTTTCATATTGCCGAATCAGTTGTTGAGCATTTTTTCTGAAGTGGGCGGTGACCGCCGGCTCTGCAAAGGCTGATGTGGAGTTGGTAAACACCTGGGCATGGGTGTGTCCTGGATGCGTCAGGCTGTAACGTAACGTCAGTGCCGCACCGAGGGAATAACCCAGCACAGACCAGCTTTCAATGCCCAGTTGCTGACGGATCAGGTCAAACGCCGCCACATAATAGTCTGGCTGATAGCACGCTGAGTCGGTGGGTGAAGCCGCACGCCCATGACCAAAGAGCTCAATCACAACCGGTGAGCAGACCTGCCGCAGTGCGTCTAGATTCGCCAGCCACTGGGCGCGGGAAGACAGAAATCCATGGACCATTAGCAATGCCGGACCGTTACCCTCAAATTGCTCGAAATAGGGTAACAGCATGGTTATTGCAATTCCTGCTGAGGATCGGTCTGAATAAATAAACCGGGATCGACCCTGGCATTATTTAGGCTGACGCTCCAATGCAGGTGCGGCCCTGTGACCCTTCCGGTTTGACCCACCTCGCCGATGCCATCACCTCGATCCACCCGGTCGCCAAGTTTGACTGTCGTTGCGCTGAGATGACAATACATGGTGATCAGCCCCTGGCCATGGTCAAGGATGACGGTATTGCCGTTAAAGAAATAGTCACCCACAGCAGTCACGATCCCAGCTGCTGGGGCAATAATGTTCGTGCCAGAAGGCGCCGCTATATCCATGCCGCTATGTGGACTGCGTGGCTGATCATTGAGAATCCGCCGAGAGCCAAATGAGCTGGAGCGTCTGCCGCGGGTAGGTACGGCGAAGTCAGTGATCACAGGTCCTTCCCTGAAGTGCAGGAAAGCGTTGTCCATCAGGGAACGCTCCTGCTGAATGCGATCCATGTCCTGAGCATACGGGTTAACCTTGCGGTCATCAGGTATGGTCAGGCGCTGCACGGGGTAGGTCTTGGGTTTGACCTCAAAGGCCAGTGTTTGGCGGGTTTCGGCGTCGAATTCTAGTGCTAGCTGGTAGGTGCCCGGCGCTGTAGACAGGGCAAGCCCAATGATGGCGTAGTGCTTATCATCGACCCTGGTCAGGAGCACTGGGCGATCACCAAACCTTGCGCTGGTGGCTTCACTGGCGACTTCGATGACTGCGACACCACCTGGTACCGGCTCGGCTCGAGGCAGACCGTAGGCGGGCAAGCAAATAACCGCCAAACAACCGATTAGCCAGGCAGTGCCACAAGATTTCAGATGACTGAAGTTGTTTATGTGCAGGTTCATGCTCATGTTTATGGTGCTTCCTTAAGATCCGCCATGGGCGCGTCGTTGGCATCATCGAAAACCGCGGTGACCGTGGCCTCGAATCGACCACGATGAACGCGCGCACTGATCTGTTGCCCGGGCTTGAGTGTTAAGGCATCGCGGACTATTGCAGTTGGCTTATCTGGCGCTGAGACGATGGCATAGCCTCGCTGTAGTGTCGCCAGGGGGCTGACCGTGTTCAGTTGCTCGGCGCTACGGGTCAGCTGCCGGTGACTGGCATCAAGCAGTTCGCGCATTTGTCGTATCAGACGTTGCTGCAGATAATGCAGCTGGCGTTGTTGGGCGTCGATCAACTGGCTCGGCTCCTGAATACCCGCTGCCGCCAGATTCAAGCGCGCTCGCGCACGTTCGGTTTGACGCTGGATAGCACGGAGCAGTCGGGCTTGCATGTCGGGTATACGAAATTGGCCGAGGTAATGGCGGAATCCGCCACGCAGGCGTAATTCGAGATCATCCAAGCGCTGGTGAAAATCTTGGAGGCGCTGACCGGGGTGACGCATGCGGTTACCCAGGTGCTGCAAATGCCGACGCTGTTGACTGATCTCGGCATTGGCCAGGCTCACCATGCGTCGCTCATAACGTAAAAACGTCTGCAGCCATTCACCGGCATCGGGGCTGATCAACTCAGCCGCGGCAGAGGGGGTGGGTGCACGCAGGTCGGCGACGAAATCGGCAATCGAGACGTCCGTTTCGTGGCCCACGGCACACACCACCGGTAGGCGACTATTGAATATCGCTCGAGCAACGGGTTCCGTATTGAAACTCCATAAATCCTCCAGCGAGCCACCGCCTCGAGTCAGCAGAATCACGTCAAACGGGTCATCTACATAGGCATTGGCCGCGTTCAGGGCCCTGACTATCTGTTGGGGTGATTCCTCACCCTGCACGGCCACGGGTAAAATGGTGATATTAATCGCCGGAAAGCGCCGACGCATAACCTGCAAGACATCCCGAATCGCTGCCCCGGTAGGTGACGTAATAATGCCCAAATGCTGCGGCATAGCAGGGATAGGCTGCTTGCGCGCTGCGTCAAACAAGCCTTCCGCCTGAAGCTGGCCTTTAAGCTTGTCGAATGCTCGTCGCAGGGCGCCGTCGCCCGCCTCCTCGACAAATTCGGCGATCAATTGATATTCGCCGCGACCCTCGTACAGGCTGATTTTGCCGCGCACAATCACCTGCTGACCATCTTTCGGGGTGAAACGAATCGACTGGTTACGATTACGGAACATGGCGCAGCGAATCTGAGCGCCACTGTCCTTCAGGGTAAAGTACCAGTGGCCTGAGGATGGGCGGGCGAAATTAGAAATTTCACCAGAGACGAAGACCATGGAAAACTCGCCTTCCAGCAAACGTCTGGCAGCGTGATTGAGGTCAGCAACAGAAAGAATTTCGCGGTTTGATTGTGGTATTAATGACATCCGGTCATGATGCCTGTTTTACTCGCATCTGCAAGACCTATCTGTATAATACGCGCCTTTGGAGTGGCCTGAATTCAATGACTACGACCGAAGTACCCCCTGTTGTACCTTCTGCTGGAACCGCTGCTGTAAGCGCTGATCTTACCGGGCATAATATTCATGCCGAGAAAATCCTGATTCTGGATTTTGGTTCTCAATATACCCAGCTGATCGCCCGTCGGGTTCGAGAAGTGGGCGTTTATTGCGAAATACGGGCCTTTAACCTCGATGAGGCGACGGTTCGAGAATTCAATCCACGAGGCATCATCCTCTCCGGTGGGCCGGAATCTGTGACCCAAGACGATACCTTGCGAGCGCCAGAGTATCTGTTCAATCTCGGTGTCCCGGTGCTCGGTATCTGTTATGGCATGCAAACCATGGCGTTACAGTTAGGTGGCCGGGTCGAGGCTTCCTTAAAACGTGAATTCGGCTATGCCCGGGTTGAGGTCAATAGCCCCAGCAACTTGCTGCAAGATATTCACGACGAACTCGATGCAGATAAGACCTATCTCGACGTCTGGATGAGTCATGGCGACAAAGTCGCCGAGCTACCACCGGGCTTTCAGGGTGTCGCCAGTACCAGCACCACCGAGTTTGCCGCCATGGCCGACGACACACGCCACTTCTATGGTTTGCAGTTTCATCCCGAAGTGAATCACACGCTCCAGGGCGTCGCCATCATGACTCGGTTTATCAAAACCATTTGTGGCTGCCAGGGTCTGTGGACACCGGCGAATATCGTCGAAGACATCATTGCTGATGTGCGCCTCAAAGTCGGTGACCGCAAAGTCATTCTTGGCTTGTCTGGCGGTGTTGACTCGTCAGTGGTCGCCGCCCTGTTATCCCGAGCCATTGGCGACCAGCTGACCTGTGTGTTTGTTGATAACGGCCTGTTGCGTAACGAAGAAGGCGAGCAGGTAATGAACATGCTCGGTCAGGGGTCAGAGAACGTGTTTAAACTGAACATCATCAAGGTCGATGCTGCTGACCTGTTCATGGGTAAGCTTGCCGGCGTCGCCGATCCAGAACAAAAGCGTAAAATTATCGGTAACACGTTCATTGAGGTTTTCGATGTGCAAGCCAAGGCCATTGAAGACGTTGATTTTCTCGCTCAGGGAACCATTTACCCAGACGTCATCGAGTCAGCAGGTAACAAAGACGGCAAAGCCCACGTGATCAAATCTCACCATAACGTTGGTGGCTTACCGGATTATATGCAATTGGCCTTGATCGAGCCCCTGCGCGAACTGTTCAAAGATGAAGTGCGTAAAATTGGTCTCGAACTAGGCCTGACGAAAGAGATGGTGTTCCGTCATCCGTTTCCAGGCCCCGGCCTCGGCGTCAGAATTCTCGGCCCAGTATCAAAACCCTTCGCCGATCTGTTGCGGGAAGCGGATGCCATCTTCATCGAAGAATTGCGTGCCGCAAACCTCTATGAAAAAGTCAGCCAAGCATTCGCAGTATTTTTGCCGGTGAAGTCTGTGGGCGTAGTGGGTGACGCTCGTCGCTACGAGTATGTTATTGCTTTGCGCGCAGTGGAAACCATCGACTTCATGACAGCCCGTTGGGCGCATCTGCCCTATGATTTTTTGGAGAAAGTCTCTGGCCGAATCATTAATGAAATCAGCGGCATCTCACGGGTCACCTATGACATTTCCAGCAAGCCGCCGGCGACGATAGAGTGGGAATAGTCTCTAAAGCGACAATTCCAGCTCACCCCTATTTTTAAGGAGTACACTCGTGGAAACCATCACTATTACGGGCGCCAACCGTGGTATCGGCCTGGAATTGACTCGACAGTACCTCCGAGCCAACAATACGGTTATAGCGACCTGCAGAAATCCATCAAGCGCCACGGATCTTATTACATTGACCTCAAATCCGAATTTACAGGTCGCCCAGCTTGATGTGACTGATAGGCAATCGGTGGACGCCTTTTGCGCCAGCATCAAAGACAAAGTCATTGATGTTCTGATTAACAATGCGGGAGTGAAGGGCAGTGCGAATCAGGGCTTGGATGATATGGATGCCGAAAGTTGGCTGGCGGCGTTCAACACCAACACTATCGCGCCGTTTATGCTTTCGTCGAGGTTGCTAAAGAATCTCAAACCAGCAGACCGACCGCGCATCATCAGTGTCTCCAGCTACATGGGCTCAATCAGTCGGCCGGGCACCGGCCTCTATGCATATCGCAGTTCCAAGGCCGCCTTGAACAAAGTAATGCAGGTGATGGCCAACGAGTTACTCGCCGAGGGTGTCATTGCTTGTCCTGTGCACCCAGGTTGGGTGCGAACTGATATGGGTGGCTCTGATGCCGACTTGAGTGTCGAGCAGAGTGTCGGGGGCTTAATCGCAGTAATCGACAAGCTCAGCATGGCGCAGAGCGGTCGGTTCTGGAATTGGGATGGTGAAGAACTACCCTGGTAATCGCCACCAAAGTAAATTTTTTCAAATGTCTTCCCGCACATCCTAGACAAACCACTTGCTGTCCCGCGGCGGTGGTTTGGTTTCATCATCGGTAAGCGCGCCACGAGATCATCAGGATAAAGCCGCAAGTTGATGCTGGATTTTTAGTTTGCTTCAGGGTGGGTGGTATTTGATGATCGACACCGCATGCTGCCTCCCTGCCGAATGGTATTCCAATCTAGGCGTAATCTTTCGCGTGCTGCACGTGGTTTTCCCATCGGCCGGGGTGGTTTTACGTGTTGTGTCTTGACTCATCGCGGGTAGGATAGTGAGTAACATCAAGAGCAGGGTAGCGCGGGGTCATGATACTAAGCGACGAGCAGATCAGTTTTTTTAAAGCTAAGGGCTATCTAATAGTGCCTGGCGCCATGGCGCAGGACCAATGTCAAAAGGTGCAGGACTTGATGTGGCAGGCGTTGCCGATGCATGCGACGATTCAAGCTGATGATCTCACAAGCCAGATTGGACCTTTCAAAACCGCCGATGAGAGTACTGACGCACGACATGTACGCCAGGGCTATCGCTGGCTGAATCGGTTCTTAGGTGTCAGCCCAGAGGTGATCAAGCTAATTTATAGCGAATCCATTTGCGCGATGGCGACGCAACTACTGGGTGGCCAATTGCGGCAAGCGGTAGCTAACGGCTTACCTATGGGTAGTTATGGGAATGCCTGGCCTGGTGGCCCAACGGATCCAGCCACTGGGAACGAAGGCGCCCGCGGGGTTTATTGCACTTTGCCTTATGGTAATAAAGCCGTCGAACCGGATCAGTGTCATACGGACGGTCATCCATTTCAGTTAGGCGTTGTTGGCCTGATTGGTGATTGTCCGCAAGACGGAGGTGGGTTTAAGGTATGGCCAGGGTCCCATGAGCGTTTGTATCCAACCTTTGCGTTGCGCTATGACCAGCCGCGCATTCCTTATTATGATCATCTGCCGAGCTACAAAGGCATCGCACATAGCCCTGAATATTTGCAGGAAATTGCCAAGCTCAACGAAGAGTTAAAGCCAGTGGAGTGTTGGGGCAAGGCGGGGGATATCGTGTTTTGGCACCATCGCTTGGCGCATATGGCAGGGCATAACTACACGAATACCCTGCGTCAGGCGGTGCTGGCAGATTTTTGGACCACGGATTTAGACGCGCTTCGAGGGACGCCGGCCCAAGGCGATATGTGGCGCGACTGGTCTGAGCAAGTACAACAGTGCAAGGGCGGCTACTCGACGGCGCTCGCGGTGGCGCAACGTCTATAAAACTTGTCACCGCCGAGGTGACTTTGGCGAATGAAGTACGATCCTGTCATCCGCACCCAGATCGGGGTTGCTGGTCCTGACCTTGCAGTCAGCCCCGGCGGACAAACCTATTCACGTCAGTCTTCACACTCTGATAATTGGGGTCGGGGTAAAATTTACATTTACTTTGTTCCGTTTAATGTTGATGGCATAAACGATCGTAAGTCGGGATTATAAATTAGGCTTACGCTGCGTCAGTACCATTGTTGAGCCGGGGTGTGGGTGGATAAATGTAAATTTTACCCCGACCCCATTTATCCAACTGGATCAAGACCAGTATTTCAGATGCACAGACAGGCACTTTGTGCTGCGAGATGATACTTAACAGTGCAACCCTGAAGGACTCGTACGCCAACTACGAGAAAGACGCCGCGGCATTGGGTAAAGCGTTATCGGCGCCGACACCTGGCGCCGATGAACAATTCTTCGATCCGGGTTTCTGAATTGCCGCCGCAGGTGCAAGCGACTTAATCAGTTGCGGGTTCTGCGTTCGCTCTGAGGTATCGCCAAACACCCAGAAGTGCAAGCACAAAAAGAATATGCACTGCCATCACCGGCGGCCAGCCAAACATATAGATAACATCGTTAGCAAGGCTCTCTTTGAAGGGTCCGCCGCCAAATGCTAAACCACGCGTTCCAAAAAAAGTGTTTGCCATTGCCGGTAAGGTAAACAGCCAGGCAGTAACTAGGCCGGTCCAGAACAACCATTGGAATTCGGTTTTGGTCAGGCGCATAAACTGCCCGCCAAAGGCGAGCGCCATCAGCAGTAGACCTTGCGTAATGGCTTCCATATGACCCATGCGAAATGCGCGTGAGTCGCCCGGGATCTGTACATCAATCTGAACAGGCAAAGGCCAGAGCACAATTTCCTGCAGCAGATGAAAAAACCAGGCCCAGCCAAAAAGAATGCCTGCGACAAACAATCCAAGGCCATTCATAAAAAACAGGGCCTGCATGCGCGGTGTAATTGTTGCGTGCTCTGACATGCTAGGCGCCCTCTGCTAACGGCAGGTCAAACGACAGGCGTGAGGTATCAAGCCTTGCCATATCGCCTTCGTCCTTTTCAAATGCCTCTGCCCAGGCCTGCCCCCATGCGGGATCGGCAATCTGACAGGGGTGATAACCGGGGCGGATAATTCTCAGCCATTTCGGAAGGATGTTACCAATCAGGCGACCCAGTAATTTTAACAGGCGCCATCGGCTGCTGAAGGTCGCCCATAAACCATCTTCACGCAGCAATTGTCTGTAACCCTGACCTGTTCGCCAGAAGATGTGACCGGTCGCATAAAAAAGTCCAAACATGCGCCAGCCATAGCTGCCGTAGATATGGTCAAAGACATCAAAGGCGACATTTTTGTGTTCTATTTCTTCGACAAAATGCCAGAGCACCAGGGACGCAACTGCCGACTCACTATCGCTGAACAGATATTCTCGATCTTCGATTAACATCTGGCCTATGGCGAGCGCCATGGATTCGAAACCTTCGGCATAGGCGAGGTTGAATTTGAGCGAGCGGTTTTGCTCAAGCTTGGCGTAATCATCACCAAGTATCGCTTCATGATCGGCAACCGATGCGTACCCTTGTGCCGTCAATGTGTCGTTGAACTTTTTATGTTGTTTGTAGTGCGTCGCTTCTTGCCGGATGTACAGATCAAGCTCCTGTTTGAGCTGATCGTCGCTGATCATTGATCTTGCTTCGCGCATCGTCCGAATCAGATAGGGCTCAAGGTAAGGCATGGCAAGCGACGCCGAATTAACGATGTGGGCAAATTCCGGTTTGTCCGGATGCCATGTCGTTCGTGCTTGTTCGCTGCCGGGTTGAAACTCGAAAGGAACCTGGCGGACCGTCATGCGTTCCGGGCCCTCGACATCATGGAACTTTGTATTCTGTGTTTTTGTTGTACCAAACATAAGGGTTGCCACTCCCGTTTCCATCTACCTTAGAAACCAACAAATCGCGCGATTTGTGACAATTTTTAGTTGCTTTGTCTGGTTAGAGTAATTACTCTAATATTCAAAGTCAAGCTGGATACGCTCAATCTTGAAATCAGGACATACCACCCGTGCCGAAAATCAGTAACCGAGTCCGGATACTCCAGACTTCAAGGGATCTGATGAATCAGTCCGGCGCACAGTCAATCAGCACCAATCACATCTGCGAAGCCCTCAAGATCAGCCCCGGCAACCTCTATTACCACTTCAAGAACAAGGAAGAGATCGTTTATGCCCTCTTCCTTTCATTTAAAACAGAATTTGTCGGCGCTTTTGCCGACGAACCGGAAAAGCCGGTGTCGCCGGAAGACTTCGCCGGTTACTACATCCGCACCCTCGACATTGCCTTTGACTACCGGTTTCTGTTCAGCGGCCTGCTGGCGTTGTTACGCCGTGATGACCAACTGGCAGCCGAATACCGGGCCCTGCAGACATGGACGCTGGCACGGCTTTCGGCCATCGCAGCGCAGGTCGCAGAAGATGGCAATCTGGGCGGTCCCGGCACACCAACCCAATATGATTCCATTGCACTCAATACGTGGTTGATTTGGAGCAACTGGGTACGGCACATCGAAATCTCAAAAGGCAGTAGCGACGTTTCGCGCAGCGACATGGTGCAAGGCCTGCATCAGATATTTGACGTTTTGTCCGGACAATTGGCACCGCAGTTCGAGGCCGCGGTAAGGGCGCATCTCAATCAGGCGGAATAGTGATTCAGCGAGGTTTTGGGTCCAACACTAGATTGCTGAGCTGACCGCGCTAATAGGCTAAGATGCGCGCTTTTGTCCCTAGGAAGCACCAGTGAACGATACCCATCCGGCGAGCGACGCCATCGAGTTCAGATAATTGGGGTCGGGGTAAAATTTACATTTACTTTGTTCCGTTTAATGTTGATGGCATAAACGATCGTAAGTCGGGATTATAATATAGGCTTGCGCTGCGTCAGTACCATTGTTGAGCCGGGGTGTGGATGGATAAATGTAAATTTTACCCCGACCCCATTTATCCCAGAGGTCATGGAGAAGATCCTCAAAAATCTGGGGTTGGATGAGGCATCAGAGGCCAGAATCCGTTC